>Ga0123355_10006158_pt1 | contig 17706 bp, 15 predicted proteins | sample TergutEmb28metaG_3_FD_89872 | JGI IMG/M metagenome (GOLD analysis project Ga0123355, IMG submission 89872) | Embiratermes neotenicus P1 segment gut microbial communities from Petit-Saut dam, French Guiana - Emb289 P1 | ecosystem: Host-associated > Arthropoda: Insects > Digestive system > Gut ...
CAGCATCACAAAAAGGACTGTTGGCTGACAATAAAATGCTGTACTTCATTTACACATCTCTGTCTGCTGTATAAACACTTTAAATCAAGCGGGCATGAGTCAGATGGCAGGGGGCCAAATAACACTTTCTACTATAGTTCTGAGGAGTATTGTACATGGTAGGTGCAGCAATAAAGGTACTTTACAATAACCTATATCAAAATGTGACAAAAGGCTTACAAAATAAATCTTCAGAATCACGTCACCCTTCAATAAGTGAAAGGCATACAAATACAGTTTTAAGTCTCTTCTCCATACAGTGCATACATCACGAAGTCCCCCCCCCCTCACAAAAAACACAAGGAAAGAAAGTGCCACTGATTTGGAACATAAAATGAATGCCCCCTCCCCATTCTGTCCTATACTTATAAACATCCCTTCTTCATTGACATGTTACTGGAGCTGTATTTCTGGTATGTTTCATCTCACTTCATTTATGTTCCATATTCTTTGACTGCACCTGTCTCTCTAGCTTCCAGTACCTTAATTTCTTCCCTTCCCTCTGTCATTTCTTCCATGTTTGCCACATTGGTTGTCCATGCAATTCAATCCCACTCATTTATACACTTTGTACTCTGCTTTCTACTCCATGCCCATTCTACTATTCCTCACCTTCCTCCTTTTATTCTGTTAAATATTCCCCATCTGTTAGAGCACTACAGAAAAGGAGTACTAGTAGTTTGTAATACATACTATGAACATCTGCATTGTAAATTAAAAGATAAAGAAGATATGCAAAGAAGTGTTCTTTTGTCTTACTCTGCCATAAATTTGGAATTTATGGGTTATTTTATTACTTAATTTCATTGCATATTTTCATCTTCGTTTTCTGCCTTGAATCCTTTTCGAACCGATTTCTGTCTTTGACTGATTTTCCTTTGATCTTAACCTCCATCATGTTCCATTGTGCTTCATTTTCCTCCATGATTTTCATACTTTCACCTCCCCTTCTCATTAACACCAACGCCATTTTGAAATACACAATTGTGTCGCTAGGTTCCTGGGCGCCCGAAGAGAGACATTACGATGGTCGCCACACCTTTCAGAAATTTTCAGTCCTAATAGTCGTAAATATGTACTGACGTTTTGCTTAGTTTCGCTAATTAGAACATTTTTTGGGGCACAAAGTCAACATTCTGCCATTTCAGTTTCCTCAATTTCTTACTTATGCCTCCCCTGCTCCTTAACACCTCCGCCATTATGAAATACAAATACGGTGGCGGGCTAGGTGTCTGGGCGCCCGGAGCGAGGCATTTCAATAGTTACTACATGTTTTGGAAGTTTTGAGTTTTGAAAAGAATGAGTAAGTCTTGCTCTTGTGTTTGGCTGTGCAAATTAGAACATTTTATGCGCAAGAAGTCAAGATTTTAATTTAGAAACAATAATTTTGCTTCTCTTTTGGGCTCCACCCTTTCGGCCGACCACATTATATAAGCCCCTCCCACCTTCCCCCTCCCCGGCCGGCCACAATGCAAGAGGCATGCTGCAAGAACGTTTCCTTATATCTCCTCGGCTATCCTAATTGCCGAATCCAAGTCATGGTTTTAGGAGAATGATATGGTTCAACGTAAAGTACTACTACTGCCATCTACTAACGGCTTTTGGTACTAGAGGCCGATACTCGAAAACTACGAGTTGTATACGTGCTGCCATCTAGTAGCGCTCTGTTGTGTTTGAGCGCAGTTCCGGAAACTTTTGCTCATACCTCCTCGGCCGTTTTATCTACCTTTCACTTTATACGAACAATACGGCTGAATGGAAAGCATTGCATGCAGTAACCCTAACATATATTGACTGTAGTACAATTCCACATCAATTTCCCAAATGGATTTCTTACTTATGCCTCCCCTGCTTCTTTAACACCTCCTCCATTATGAAATACAAAGAAAATGGCGTTGCTAGGTGTCTGGGCGCCCGGAGCGAGGTAGTTCAATAGTTACTATGTGTTTTGGAAGTTCTGAGCATTGAAAAGAAAGAGTAAGTCTTGCTCTTGTGTTTGGCTATACAAATTAGAACATTTTATGCGCAAGAAGTCAAGATTTTCATTTAGAAACAATCGTTTTGCCTCTCTTTTGGGCTCCACCCTTTCGGCCGACCACATTATATAAGCCCCTTCCAACTTCCCCCTCCACCGCCCGGCCCGAAAGTAAGAGGCATGCTGCAAAAACGTTTCCGTATATCTCCTCGGCTATCCTAATTGCCGAATCCCAGTCTTGGTTTTAGGAGAAGGATATGGTTCAACGTAAAGTACTACTCCTGCCATCTACTAACGGCTTTTGGTACTAGAGGCCGATACTCGAAAACTACGAGTTGTATACGTGCTGCCATCTAGTAGCGCTCTGTTGTGTTTGAGCGCAGTTCCAGAACTTTTTCCTCATACCTCCTCGGCCGTTTTATCTACCTTTCACTTTATACGAACAATACGGCTGAATGAAAAGCATTGTATGCAGTAACCCTAACATATATTGACTGTAGTACAATTCCACATCAATATCCCAAATGGATTTCTTACTTATGCCTCCCCTGCTTCTTTAACACCTCCTCCATTATGAAATACAAAGGAAATGGCGTTGCTAGGTGTCTGGGCGCCTGGAGCGAGGTATTTCAATAGTTACTACGTGTTTTGGAAGTTTTGAGTATTGAAAAGAACGAGTAAGTCTTGCTCTTGTGTTTGGCTATGCAAATTAGAATATTTTATGCGCAAGAAGTCAAGATTTTCATTTAGAAATAATCGTTTTGTCTCTCTTTTGGAATCCACCCTTTCGGCCGACCACATTATATAAGCCCCTCCCTCGCCCGAAGGCAAGAGGCATTCAGCAAGATCGTTTCCGTATACCTCCTCAGCTATCCTAATTGCCGAATCTCAGTTTTGTTTTTAGGAGAAGGATATGGTTCAACGTAAAGTACTGCCCCTGCCATCTACTAACGGCTCTTGGTACTAGACGCCGAAACTCGAAAACTGGGAGTTGTTTTCGTGCTGCCATCTAGTATCGCTCTGTTGTATTTGAGCGCACATCCAGATCTTTTTCCGCATTATTTTATTAAAGCCTTATCACTATGGCGTCAGTTCAGACACACAGAGATTGCGAGAGGAAAGGGGGCTTCGAAATTTGATAGAATGGAGGTCGCTTAATGAACCACTTTTATGAAAATCCCGTGGAAACAAAAATGGATCTGATATCTAGAATATTATCAGTATGTGTAAATATTGAAAAATACGCCAGGTACATTTGTGCCCGAAAGCAGCGGACATTATGTGTCACTTCTAGGATTACAATGATGTCACAGGCAGCCAGTTCGACTGCTCTTGTGAATTATTCGATAATACTTCCGCTGAAATTTACAACAATATATGTATTCTAGAAGTATATTAACAATGATACGAAAAAATTGGAAATGTTTCTCAAGCTGGTATTTTTTAAGTACTCGATACCCTGAAGTCCGCGAAATTCCTGCAACATATAAACGTATTTGGAATTTACATAACAGAAAAGAGCTTAAGTTTCGTTTTAGCCCTTCAATTGCTCTGAGATCCTAGTACCAACGGACGCATAAGAAACTCGTTTTCCTAAATAAAAAAAAAGTGTAGCGGGCCTGTATTTTATTAAAACCTTATGACTGACAAACATCAGCCAAAGAACACGCTCGGTCAGCCTCGGTCCGGTACGGTTCGGCTTGGTTCGGCGTGCAGTGTGAATGCTTCCATTTCATAACGTACATTTGTTTTTCAAGCCCTATCGGTTCGGTTCTGTTCGGCTCGGCTCGGGTTGCAGTGTGAATGACGCCTAAGGCGTCTGGCCAATCCCTGCACGACACGTCATGTATTTAATGCGTACCTCACCGAGAACGCGATGGGACGAGAGTGATACGACGAAAACGACGTCACGACAAGAGCGACGCGGAGCGTACAAAGTGGATTAGGTTGTCAGGATAGCTGAAGAGGTATAAATGGAGTGTGCGTAGAAATGTGCATTATTCAGGCGGTAAATTCAAATTTAAAAATGAAAGTCGCTTCAGAAAACAGAGCAATTCTTTTATTATCATCTGTGCCTACCATTATGTTCGCCACTTCGCCGAATTTCTCCAAGCAGGACCCTATAGGATTGCCTTATAACGACTACCAAATTTCACGAAAATTAAACATTAATCTGTACGATGGGGATTGATATTAACAAAAGCTGAAGCTTTTGCCAAATCTAAATTCGCCAATATGTTTAAAGCACAGTTTTTATTATTCCCTCCTTCAATTCTGGCATCGAATACATTCTCCCAAAGTAAAATGTGTCTAACATTGCTTATGACGTGCGTTGTAATCGCAGCACATTGTGTTCTCTGTAAGGTAAGAAATCGATGTCATCGTTGGTTCGACATCACGCACAACATGCTACATTGTAATAACTCCCTGATACTAGACCGGTCTCAACAATGCCATCACAGCGCATTTTTCGGGTTTTCGATTGTTCAATTTCATAGAAATCTTATCGGGAGGAACAGCGTTCACATTCCCCTACAGATATGACCGCAGTTACGACCTTTAAGTAAAGTCATCATTTGTACGAAGCTCACAGCTACTCAGTGACATTAAGTGTAGTTTAGTTGTGAGTATCCTGTGACCCTCCACGCTTTTCTGTGGGGCCCGTGGATTCCATAGTAGCATAAAATGTATAAGCATGGAATATATTCGTCTTATGTTTCTGTGAACACTGTTGGTGGTACCATGTCACAACACTACGGGTTACCAAACTTACCGCTACACTTAAATATCAAAAACACATTCCCATAACATTTTGGTTTGTTTTCCATTAGAATCGCATAATATAATTCTGGACATTTAAACACATTACCTCACAAACAGCATAAAATGGGAAAACTTTCCTGATCATAAAGTGGGTGTGACTGACCCTTTGAGCGTTATGTAAAGTAAAATATTAATACTCCAAGTCGGCCTATGAAAATAATTTTCAGTAAAAAACATTTTATATCCCTGTTGGTACTACACGCACCGTCAGGTATAACACCGAAAACTCCACACTTAATAATAATAATAATAATAATAATAATAATAATAATAATAATAATAATAATAATAATAACAATTCCATTAACAAACGAGCTGAACAGAGCTGATTGTGGATATCAAGTACATGGAACTGAGAGGAAAATAAGTCACATATTGTATATGGATGACTTGAAACTGCTAGGTAGAAATGAGAATGATTTGGAGAATGAAATGAAAATTGTGCAAACAATTGGCAAAGATATAAATATGAAGTTTGGTTTAGAAAATTGTGCAAGAATATGTTTAAAAAGAGGTAGTGTCCAAAGCAAAATGCATGTAGGAAGCACATTTGAGAACGACATTAAAGAACTGGACCCGAGAAAAGTGTATAAGTATTTAGGCATAGAAGAGAGTTTTGATATACAGCATAAGAATGAGAAAGAAAAGCTGAAGAAGGAATACTTGAGGAGATTGAGACTAGTGCTGGAAATCATCGAAAAGTGGAGAGAAGCGGCGTATAGTGAAGTGAAAAGTCTAAAGTTAAGGGAAAAGTTATTTAACGTGGAGTGTAGCGAAGTGCAGTAAAGTGAAGTGAAGTGAAAGAAGCAAAGTGAAGTGGAATGAGGTGAAGTGAAGTGCAGTATAGGGAGGGGGGGAACGAGTCCTTATGGAAAAGGTTTATAGGAGTAGTGAGTGATGAGAAGTGAAAGACTGGGGTGAAAGCGCGAGTGAACTAATGATTGTAAAAAAAAAATTACAAAAAACTGTACACAGTACTGTCTAGCTTGGGTGTTGTAAGTTTTACAGTGTAGTCAGCTGACAGCTCTTGCGAATTATTGGAAAACAATATCAATAAAATGTATAATAATAATGAGAACAGAGAAATATTATGAAAGTGATATGAACAATTTAAAATACATTGCAGCTGGATCTTTATTTAACACCTTAATACAAAGGAGTCTACCAAATCCCTGCATTACGTGTAAGAATCTAGTAGATACGTAACACAAAGCACCTTGAGCTACGTTGTACCTCATCGACTAGTAAGAGAACCTAATACTACTGGTCGCCTAAAATCCCATTTGTAAAAAAAAAAAGTTAGAGGCCGGTATTTAAACCTTATCCTGCTAACGTGGAGAATATGGTGAGCTCCTAATAATGCCAGCAGATGGCAGATGTGATTTAAATCGGCGTTTAAAGGGTTAATGAAATCCTGTATACTAAGGCGCCTGGCAAATCCCCGCACCACGTATAAGTACGTATTTAGCACGTACCTCACGCAGAACGCCTTCAGCTTCGTTTACCTCAGGACAATTAATAATACTGGACGCCAACAAACCAAATTTTCAAAAGAAAAACGTGTAGCAAGTCGGCATTTAGTTAAGACCTTAATAACATGGCGTCTGGCATTTCCCGAAACCACATACTGTATAATTATTTAGTACGTACGCCACGGATAACGCGACTCAACTTGACGCGACAAGAACGACGCGAAGCGGACAAAATGGCGACGAAGCGTAAAAGAGGGAGTAGGCTCTCAGAATAGTTGAAGAGGTATAAACAGAACGTACGTGGAACTGCGCATAACTCGAGCGGTATAGTTAAATTTGAAGATATAGTGCGACCTTATAGAGCAAAGTGTAAATGTGGTGTCTACCAGTTGGTCGTAACTTCGCCGAATTTCCTAAAACAGAGCCTTGTGGCAATACCTGAGAGTGTCCAACGAAGTTTTCACCAGCCGCAAACGTAGGCACAGACGACACTAAATTTACTGTAAGCACGACATTTTAAATGTACCTCCTGGTTTCTGCGCAGTTCTAGGTACGTTGTGTTATACCTCCTCGGCTATCCTGACAGCCTAATTCTTTGTTGATTTGGAACTATTTTGTCCGCATGACGTCGCCGTTGTTGCATTTGTACCATTGCGTTGCTATGAGACGTTATTTCCGAATCGATTGCGAAGGCCTGAAACTTTGTACGTTTGCACTACGTTACGTTGTCTCTTTGGTTGCGAACGGTCGGTAAGGAAGACGGTCTCTTTATCTGTAGAGCATAGCTCGTTTTCGCATTTAAATTCAAAAATTACCAATCCATCCTTTCCACACTGTATGCCACGGAGTACGGCTGTTGATGAATGTGATTACAACTTTCCGAACTCGCCCAAAACTTCACAGATGTTTCCATTTTGTACCCCTGATTTATCCGACAGTTATGGTGTTTGAGGAGGTACACATGCCAGATCCCTCTGAAGACTAAATTCAATCTACATTACATTCACGTCCTACCTCACAGAAATGGATGCAAAAAAGTGCTTTGCTCTACAGGTAAAGAGACCTTCTTCCTTACCGACCGTTCAGAACCAAACAGTCATCGTTTAAGTAAAGCAGGCGTGTAAAGTTGGAGGCCCTCGCATTGGATTCGGAAATAATGTCTCATAGCAACGCTATGGGGAGCGACGCAACAACAGCGACGCATGCGCACAAATCAGCGCAACATCACATTTGGATTAGGCTGTCAGCATAACTGACGAGGTATATACGGAACGTATATAGAACTGCGCATTGGATTCGGAAGTAATGTCTCATAGCAACGCTATGGGAAGCGACGCAACAGCGACGCATAAGCACAAAGCAGCGCAACATCACTTTTGGATTAGGCTGTCAGCATAACTGAGGAGGTATACACGGAACGTATATAGAACTGCGCATTGGATTCGAAAGTAATGTCTCATAGCAACGCTATGCGAAGCGACGCAACAGCGACGCATGCGCACAAAGCAGCGCAACATCACTTTTGGATTAGGCTGTCAGCATAACTGAGGAGGTATACACGGAACGTATGTAGAACTGCGCATTGGATTCGAAAGTAATGTCTCATAGCAACGCTATGCGAAGCGACGCAACAGCGACGCATGCGCACAAAGCAGCGCAAAATCACATTTGGATTAGGCTGTCAGCATAACTGAGGAAGTATACACGGAATATATGTAGAACTGCGCATTGGATTCGGAAATAATGTCTCATAGCAACTCTACGGGAAGCGACGCATGCGCACAAAACAGCGCAACATCACATTTGGATTAGGCTGTCAGCATAACTGAGGAGGTATATACGAAACGTATGTAGAACTGCGCATTGGATTCGGAAATAATGTCTCATAGCAACGCTATGGGAAGCGACGCATGCGCACAAAGCAGCGCAACATCACATTTGGATTAGGCTGTCAGCATAACTGAGGAGGTATACACGGAACGTATGTAGAACTGCGCATTGGATCCGGAAATAATGTCTCATAGCAACGCTATGGGAAGCGACGCATGCGCAAAAAACAGTGCAACATCACATTTGGATTAGGCTGTCAGCATAACTGAGGAGGTATACACGGAACGTATGTAGAACTGCGCACTAATCAGCGGTTTGTTTAAATTTTAAAAAGAATCATGCGGCCTATTGCAGCACACCTGTGCCTACGGTTACGTTCGACCCTTCGCTGATTTTAAGTAAATAGCGCCCTGTGGGGATGCCACATAACGTATAACGAATTTCACCAAAACGGAAAATAAATATGGAGGGAGAAACACCAAGTCTAACAAAACTAAGCCTTAACCTATGTCTGTATTCGCAAATCTCGTTAAATTCCATTGGTTACCATGCTTAGCGCCAAGTTTCATATCGCAAACAATTCCCCACAAAAACGTGTGTCTGTTACATATGAATATTACAGTATAATATATGTACCTACACTATTACTGCTTTCCTTCTCATCGAAGCAAACTGTATTCCACGTGAGGTACGAACTGAATGCATTGCGGATTCCCTCTTCATGGGTGGTTCCACATCATGCAAAACTTCCTCCATTCTCCTAATTCCTAGATAATGTAACTGTCTTAACAATGCCAACCCGTGCATTGCTAGGGTTTCCGACTGTTTAAGCGCTGCGAATTGTTTTCAGAATGAACACCAATTAATTTCCCTGCTTTAAAAGTGGAAAAACAATTCCGACAATAATACAGTTACGCCCTTGGTTGAAGTACGACATCCACTGATACCATTTGTAGAGGCTCATATTTGCTAAACAGCATGAAGTGTAGATCTTGTGTACACGCCCTTTGGACTTCATGGTCCTTCCCAAATGGCCCGTGGAATAATTGGTGACACGCAAAATTAAATAGTTTTACTTCTATATAAATGAAGGAAGTGTGTATAGCAGTTTGTTGATTACGTGGAAAAGTAAATATTCAGAATTGAAAGGCAGACTCAATTAATTAGTTTTGTGTTCCATTTATTAAAATACTGGCATTGTGCCAGATGAAACTCAAATGGTGACACACTTTTCAGTCCAGCTTAGGCTACTTTAAATGTAAAACCCCCATTTGCACGTTTATGTACAGTTTTCAGAAAACAAACAAATGGAATACAGATAGAGGAGAATAGGCAGAATGCTCTATAAGTAAAGTGCCGTTCATCAGTGGAAGATCGCAAACAAACTGACACCGTAATTAGCGCATGAGTGGAAAGAGCTAATGTTTGTAGTTGCAAGAACGTCCGTCCAATCGTGGCTGAGATATGAGCGAAAAATACTCTGTACTTTAGGTTTTCAACTGAAAACAGAAATAAGATTGGTTGCAATGAGGCGCAGGGGTACGGGGGCGCCGGGACGCACGCACACGATGATCAACCTCAGAAATTGGACCGCTTCGTAAACTTCTTTGAAGTTACCCCAAAAATCACATTTACATACATACGCATGATGTTACTGAATAATTTCTAAACTTTATAAGGGACACAGAAAGGTACAGAAGCACTAATTTTGATAATATACTTCGGGTTCGCTTCATGGGCTGCATGAATGAGAAAAGATATGGAAAGAGAAGGGGTGTGTTGCCTAGGTTTTTATCTGATTGGGCAAGTATTCACAAAACGACGCGTGCCCTCTCAAGAGTAGCCCAAGGTGCATCACTGTTACGTTTTACAGCGGAATCAGTTGCAGCAACTTCGAAGAGACGCAATCAAGAGAATTATATCAATATTTTAGAACATAAACACAAATGAAACAATAAAACACTCTATAATAATATGAAGTACTGGAGCATAATATAATGTAGTAACACAGCTAGTTATTACTGTCTTGCAACTGCATGTATTCTATTCACTAAAATAAAAATGGATGTAATTTTTCTTTTAAAAGTTGTAGCTAATTATTACTGTCTTGCTACTGCATGTTATCTAATTACTAAAAAAAATCATATGTTGAATTAAGTACATAATTCAACAGAGAGGGTGTTAATTTTCTTTTAAAAGTTTTATACTTATTGAACTTCTTATATTAACAGGCACCTTATTAAATAATTGAACTTTCGCCGTGGTGTCATGCAAGAAAGTCTGGTGAAGATTAGGTCTGCCCTTTGTAATCACTTTATTGGCTGAAGTGGAGGAAATAATCATTTTTGTGGAGGGAAATTGATTTCACGTGGAGCTGTAGGTTGGCGATCGAGGCAAATATGTCCGTGATACTAATACCAACATTGCACGAAGAAACGACCATGTGATTATGCGAGTTATGTTACAAAATTAGCGACGAGAGAGAACGAAATTGTTTTTACGTCCGTAAGAGCTAATGGTTGTAGCGGTTCTGTTAACGCTAAGTAATGAATATATTGCGAGTAAGCAGACGACCTGAGATAGGAATTAGGCTATGTCGAGGATTCCGGTGTTCTGGGGACGTTTAGGATGAATGATCAGCACTTCGAAACATAGGGATGTCTTAAGCGTCTTGTGAAGTGTAACATCCACGAAGACCAGAATCCTCAACAGTATCGTTGTGGAAGCCTCAAATCTTATGTTATGATTGCTTTTAGTGTTATACTGACGATTGGGCAGGTGTACATTTTGTTTCATGATTTTTTGCAGGATATTACAAAACTGGTCTGTAAAACTGATCGCCAAGCTTTAGTAAGTTTAATAAAATATCCTGCAACTGGATTACAATCTCAGCATGTTTGGATGCGAATGTTTTCGGCTAGTGAAACGGATCAGGTATGAAGAAAGGATCGTGTAAGTGTGGCTGGCTGGCTCCCAGGTTTTGGTACTTTCGTTTATGGAAAAGTAATTAATAGTGCTTGAATATATTTGGATATCATTGTAACGGTCTCATAAGGGGTTTCTGCTTTCACAGCCGTTTGGTGCTAATCCCATATTTGAGTAATGAAATAGTGTAGAATAGGATTGTACTGTTAACATTTCTGAGCTCATTGCTTTCTTTATCAGAAAGAATTATGTTACCAGCCCTTATGCCCTCATTTGTATGTATCTATTCATTGTGAGATTTAAGTATGACAATACGTTTGGATTCATATTTTAAATGCTGTTTTATATGGCCTTTGTTTCCACTAAAACAGGAACTTTTACACTTCTGATACACTCACACATACTGTGTGCAAGTGTAAATTTTTGCATCTTATGTTATCCCAAAGAGAACATCTGACATGAAAATATGTGAGAATGTGTGAAATAAGGTTGCATCTATTCTTTCAGCATGAGGAATTGGACAAACTCTATCGAATGGTGGAGGTGGAGGTTAGAGGAAATGACCCTGCTGTGCTGAAGAGTTACTCTTGGTTTGCAACAACTGCTGCAGCTGAGTTGGGAATCACAGTAGGGCAATGGTAACCTTGATCTTTCTCAGTTTGGTGTATAACCATTTTATAAATATTTGAGAATTGTGGATATTTGTTATCACAAAATAGTTATGGTGGAAATATTCAACAGTGACAACCCTGTGGGTCTGTCCTGTTTCTTTGTTAAACCATGCTTTGTCAGCTATATGGCATTGTGGCCCTCAATCTTATGTTCCAGTTGGACACCTCGTAAAGCTAATCATGAACGCCTCACATTGCTGAAGTCTGTTCACATTTACAAGAAGCACCGTGTACAGTATGAAATACGCACATACTTCCGCTTCATGCAATTTGTACATCTCACAGGCTCCACAGCCAGCACTTTCCTCGAGTACATCCAACGAAACTTGCCAGAAGGTGTAGCTATGAAAGTGACAAAAGTTGAGGTAACTGCCATCCCACCACACATCAGAATCCCCAATGAACCTCAGCAACTGGCGTTGCCAGCAACCAGTGAATAAAACACAAAGGCTGAAGCATGACTTTGAAAGTAGTGACATAAGTGTGCTTGGTAATCTATACTGAATAGAAATGAATGATGTATGTCTCTGTCGAGTTTTCTCATTTGACCTTGATTTAAAAGACTTCTGCAGTACTGTTTGAATAATGATCGATGACAGTATTTAAGGTTCAGAATGTAAGTCATTATAATGGAGCGCTTGACTTTGAGAATATTTATTAATTTCAAATAGAGCCAGGTAAGGTGTGTGTAAGGACTGGTGGGCAGGCTGCACTAACATTCATACCTTGCTGTATAAAAAGAATTCTGAAGATTGACTAATTTGTAACATTTTGTATGATATGAAAAGGTGTTCAGAACCTGCAGAAGTGTTGCCATAAGGGCCTTGTGTCATGCATGCTAAGTTTAGTGCTGTTTTCCAACGAGGTTGCTTGACTTTATTTATGGCACTCTACATTTTATGCCCCACCCTTGCAAATGTTTTCTGTTGCTGGTTGGGGCCAGAACGTCACAGATCCATAATAAAACTTAGTATGTATTGTTGTATGAACATCTGATATTTCTTCCTCTAAAAGTCTGAAAGACGAGACTAATATGTGGATACAGTTGAAAGTTTATTAGAAACGCCATTTTTGCACCCTTCACCCAAACAAAAGTTACAATTAAAAACTTGGTGCTTTTCAGTTTAAAGAAGTAAGAAATACCCAACAAGATGCCTATAAATCAAGGATGTTAGAAAGTGGTTTGATAAAAAAAATGGCAAACTATGCATAAAAAATCATCTTGTGCTTCTGTTGTTTACCTTTTGGCATTTAATATGCTTTCAGCACATACCTAAACTGTTCCATGCCCAGTAGAATTTACACAGATGAAAATTAAAGAATAAACCATTAACCTGTGTGATGTTGCACGGTATGACAGCACTAACATAATAAAAGAAGACTTGCAACAACGGTCAGGGATGTTGGCCTGGCCCACTCCTACCAAAACACTTCAATTAGAACTAATAGGGATCCCATGACCGGAGGGCTGGAGTCTGTCCAGGCATGTGGTATGGAAGATGGAAACAAGGGGAGGATAAAGAGGGAAGGGAAGAATAAGGTCCTTTTTAAACAGAACACCCACACAGTACCCATGACAATCTCTCACAAGATATTCAAACAAGGGTTGCAGAAGTAAGAATAACCCACCAACAACAAGGGCACTTCAACATATGTAGTTATAAAGTCAGTAAAATATTTTTCTAATTGTTTTCAAATATTCAAATGCAGATGTACAACCAGTGATCACTGGCTATATTAAGTTTATTGGCACTTCAGGTTCACCTCAAGATGGCATAAAACTGAAACACGCAGCAAGTTTGAACAACAAGATGAGAGAAATCTGTATAGTTGCATCAACTGTATCAATTTAATACTGTGAATTTCATATCTCCTAAGTAATTCAATACTGTTTGCAAATTTTCAAGAGCTTTAGTATCCATACTCTTGACAATGAAGGTGCTTGGAAAGTTTTGCACTTCTTCAGTTTCTGGAATCATGGATTTCATTAAGTTTGTCAGCCCAAGAGCTGACTGTCATCAACAGAGGACACAAGCAGATATACATTGGAGTGCTGAGCAGAGGATCAAGGCTTCTGCTTCAGTGATCTTTCCACCCTGCCGGTTAAGTATAGATGAGGAAGAGGGGAAGCTGACACAGTGTACAAAGGGGGACATAAAATCCTGCTTTATTATCTGTGTGAATACACTGTTCTTTATTTAAAATAAAATAAAGCTAAAGTATTATTCCAAGGTGATGACACTGAGGTCACTCAGGGATTCAGAAGTGCCCCACACAACAATTAATTCACAGAGGTATACTGCGTCTGCAAGATAATCCACAATTTTGGTGAGATATAGTGGTATGATGTCTGTACTTGCCTTGTAGCAAGGCACTCATATGTGGGGAATGCCATCTCACCACAATTCTTGGCCAGTAGATGTTATGACATCAAACAGTACAACTGGGGCTTACCAATGTTCCAGATGAAACTGCTTCTCCTATCTTCAGAGTGTTCTTCCACCCTGAAGAGGGTAATAGTAAGTTCTTCCAGAACACTGTTCAGCACCTATCGGACTGCAAGCTATTACTCGTATAACACAGAAGATCACATCTAAACCTTAACCACTGTGAATACTGAAGTCTCAAGAACATGCTTTTCTTTTTGTTGCAATAAATGTTAGTGCTACACTATTACCTCCTTAAAAACACCGGTTATTAAACAGAATAGAACTGTGTGGCAGCAGAAGACTGAAGTTCAATTTGCCCCATCTTGAACTGTAGACGCTGCAGCCAGCGAAGAAGCACTGGATTACTTACAGTCTGCTGTTGGTTGTCAGGAGGTACTGGTGGAGGTGTGGTTGGAGGAAAGTTTCTACAGCCCTGGAGCCTCACCTGCAGATGACCTGGCAGCTGCATGGATATATTTTTATAGCTAAGTTGATTTATTGATGTTGCACATGATTAAGAAATTTTAACACTTAATAATATGTGACTTCACAGTTAATAAAATACGTATGGTAATGCAGTATCGCTAGTTAACCTTTACATAGGCATTAGCATCGAAGGTACATCTAGTTGCTAACATTTTCTGTTATAGAACAATCAATCTTCATATTTTATTAGAGAATAAATTGTATTCAGGAAATGTTCTGTAGATTAAGATGGTAGATAGCATCTACTTATCTAGTTTTTCATGCCTGTGTTGTATATGCACACGACCTTACAGAATGCACTCCTAACATTATGCTGGACAGTTAACCTTTACTGTCTGAGAAGAGAGAATTTTATATCCCCCATGCTGTGGGGCTGGGAGCCAGACTTTAACTTGGAAATACAGGTATCATTTAAAGAAATGCAGAACTTGGCCAACTGCACTGTACACATGCATCATTACAATATGGCACTGCACAGCCAATAAAGGAGAAGGACAAGGGAGTATTTCATACCTGCATATGATATGAGAACAGCACAGGAGTCCAGATGGGCAGCAGCTTACTCAGAACTGTTGAGTTACATTCCAGTAGTGCTTCTAACAGGCTCAAGAAATGAAGGTTCACCATCTCTGCCAACTGAAAGAACAGAATATTTCAGATCAAAGAACTTCTCTTGGGACCCAAATGAGTGAAGGTAAATGCAAAAGACAAATAAGTCTGGTAATACAAGGGCATCATGGCTGCAAATTAAACTGTCTTACCACTTTTGAGTGGGAAACAAGCTGCAAAATACTAGGTGTTACTTTTCCCCAGAAGTCATTGAGGATGCTCATTGTGGTTGAGTGGGCTTCACTGCTTGGCAAGTTGCTTGATGCACCCTGCTCCAAGTACACTGTCCACAGCTGGAAGTAAACACAGCACAACTGATAACAGTTGCTTAGCTAAACAGTAGGTGTAGGTATCAGTCAGTAACACAACAATATCTAAAAAGATGTTTAATAAAGGATGATAGTAACTACATGTTTCGGCCTATTGTGGCCATCATCAGGTTTTCATCCGAAAGTATGGTGGTAGTACTTTATAGGATTGGTATGGTTATGGTTCTCTCTACAGAACCCATAGCAAAAGCCCACCAGCAGTAGACATCGGAATGGAGAAACAATAGCTGGTGACCCACATAGGACAGCAGCGAGCAGACGTACTTGAGCTGTACACCCCAGGACAGCGCACATCACAGATCCTCCCCCTCCACCCATGTCCCTTAACAGTAACATACAACAAACATCACAGATGTTGAGATCTCACCATCGTGACATAACCATACCAATCCTATAAAGTACTACCACCATACTTTTGGATGAAAACCTGATGATGGCCGCAATAGGCCAAAACTTTATTAAACATCGTTTTAGATATTGTTGTGTTACTGACTGAAACCTACACCTACTGTTTATATACACACAATGGGGATAGCTCATTTTAGAAGTTGCTTAGCTAGTCAAATTTCTGGCTTTTTATGAACCAAAATATTTATAATCATATTTACATGACTGGGCTCTACTCTGAAGCAGATAACTCCATTTTGTATTCTCACACCCTGTTTTTTTACAAACCATTTTAATATTATGCTCCTAACTGTGACTAGATCTTCTAAGTGGTCTGTGCCTTTCAGGTTTTCCAACTAACATTCTGCATACATCTTTCATCTGTCCCATACACGTTAAATGTACCATACATCTCTTCCTTTCTTATTTGAATGTACTTACTGTACTTTTATTCTCAGTTAGAACACACGTACCACACACACACACACACACACTCAGAAAAAATAAGACAGGCAATGCATGTGGTGTGCTTGCAAGACTAATGCCATAGTAAAATGCGACAATGTGTTCACTTTGTATTGTTGTTGAGCCACATGTAGCTGTCAACAATATACAACCACTGAGCATTGCCATGGAAAGGCAAGAATGGGCTCCCTTAGCACTGTTGTTAAGCTGCAAAATATTTCATACTACCCTCACCAATATGCATATACTGAGGTCTTCACGTAAAGTGCCTGATAATGTTTGGTGTTAACCAGATCTTCAGTTCCTGGACAGATTTTTGTAAAAGTATACAATATCAAATTTCATGAAAACCCATCCAGCAGGGGCCATGCTGATGCATGCAGACAGACAGACATGACAAAACTAATAGGTACTTCTTGCTATTCATGTGAATGTCCATAAAAATTAAACTATTACTATTATTATTGTTGTTAATTTGTTCACACTTCTCAGAATCCGTCTGCTGGGAAACCTTCACCTATCCCAGACTGTTGGTGGGATTAGGCTCAGTCAGGGCAAGGAAATTCATGCTATCCCCTCAGGTCAAGGTGCATGTCCTAGGAATTTGCACACTAATATGACACATTTGTAATAGATCTGCTTTTTGCCCCACTCTTGTTAAACCTATATTCTTTAGATATTTTAGGAAGTTTCTGGTGACCACAACTTCCACTGAGATGACTGGATACATTGCTGAGCTTCCAGATATTTTTTATTTCCAGGGCCAAATTTTTCATATTGTGTAATTCTGCCTGCCTCAGTTCTGGGTCAAGGGAACAGCTATATCTATTGCAAGTGCTGTTTTATTCTGTCTGTTAATGAAGTCTGTTGAAATCTATCATTTTATCAATTATGATAGACCTGTCCCAATATAAAGTCCTGTTAGCTGTTTCCAGCACCAGTTTGTATTTATAGTACAATGCAGTATTTCTAACAAGTAGCTTATACTTTATGGCAATCTGTTGGTGAATTATTTTAACCAGTTAGTAGATATGTGGATTCACCCAGCTACTATGTGTTCAATAGTTTTGCCCAATGCATCACTTTTTATCATCATCGTCGTCGTCGTCACTATTATTATTATTATTATTATTATTATTATTATTATACGATATGGCTGTCTCTTGTCACAGGCCTTTTCTTCCTGGTACTTCTCTTGAACCAGCGGTGATCCCCACCGCTCAGGCTTCAAGCTTCACACTGCAGTACTTTCCATATTATGTGTGA
>Ga0123355_10006159_pt1 | contig 17705 bp, 21 predicted proteins | sample TergutEmb28metaG_3_FD_89872 | JGI IMG/M metagenome (GOLD analysis project Ga0123355, IMG submission 89872) | Embiratermes neotenicus P1 segment gut microbial communities from Petit-Saut dam, French Guiana - Emb289 P1 | ecosystem: Host-associated > Arthropoda: Insects > Digestive system > Gut ...
GAACATTTAAGTAAATTATTAACTAAAGCTAAATTAAAGCACGAAGTTTTGAATGCAAAAAATCATGCTCGCGAAGCAGAAATTATTGAACTAGCAGGACGTAAGGGTGCGATTACAATTGCCACTAATATGGCTGGACGTGGAACTGATATTAAATTAGGTGAAGGTGTTCGTGAACTTGGTGGTCTATGTGTTATCGGTACTGAAAGACATGAATCTCGAAGAATCGATAATCAGCTAAGAGGGCGTGCAGGGCGCCAAGGGGATCCTGGTTATTCACAGTTCTTTATTTCATTTGAAGATGAACTAATGAGAAGATTCGGAACTGATAAAATCAAAAATATGATTCAAACTTTAGGTTATGATGAAACTCAACCACTTCGTTCAAGAATGTTCAGTAGAAGTATTGAAGGTGCGCAGAAAAAAGTAGAGGGAAATAACTATGATTCACGTAAACACTTATTAGATTATGATAATGTAGTTAGTGAACAAAGAAAGATTATTTATGAAAGAAGAAATACCATTTTAGACACAGAAGACATGGAACCGGTTATCCATCAAACCATATCTGATTATGTAGCTGCTTTTGTTGATAGTTATGTTGCTGTAGAAGGAAAACTGGTTGACTCTGACTATGAATCAATAACAACGCATTTTAATAATACATTAAAAAATAGTAAAGTAAAATTAGAAGAAATACAAGATTTAAAAGAAGATGAGCTTATTAATTATCTTAATGATTTAGTTATTACTGAATATAATAAAAAATTAAAAGATGTTCCGGAAGATATGGCTCGTGATTTTGAAAAATTTATTTCATTACGAGTAATAGACGATGCTTGGGTTGCTCATATTAATGCAATGGAACATTTAAGAGAAGGTATTGGGTTACGTGGTTATGCTCAAACAAATCCACTACAAGCTTACACCTTAGAAGGATTCCAAATATTTGATCAAATGATGGATAGTATTGACACTAATATTGCAAACTCCTTATTAAAGGTTGAAATAAAAACCAATGTGGCACCTGCTCCGAAAAGAAAATTACATGCCAATGATGGCAAAGAAGCATTAAAGGTAGCACCAAAGAAAAATGAAAATAAAATTGGTCGTAATGATCCTTGTCCGTGTGAAAGTGGAAAAAAATATAAACAATGCTGTGGAAAATAATAAAATAACCTTATAGATTTTAAAATAGAAAATAAAACTTTATTTTCTATTTTTTTAAGGTATAATTAAGCTAAAGAGAGTGATTAAATTGAATAAAGATGAAATTATAAATAAAATAACCGAACATGAAAGCCGATTAGAATTACTTGGGAGGTCTCTTTGACTTAGATGATAAGTTAAAAAGAATAACTGAATTAGAAATCAAACTAAGTGATGGTGATATTTGGAATAACCCAGGAGTTGCTAATCATATTAATTCAGAGTTAGTAACCTTAAAAAAAACAGTAGCAAGCTTTAATGATATTCAAAATAATTTAGTCCAATATCGAGACTTACTAACTCAATTTGATGATCAAGAAATAGTTAATGAAGTAGAATTAAAAATAAAGGAATTAGATGTTATCATTGAAGATTTAGAAATTAGTAATATGCTAAATGGTAAATATGATGGATATAATTGCTATTTAGAAATTCATCCAGGAGCAGGAGGGACTGAAGCTTGTGATTGGGCTGGGATGCTTGCTCGTATGTATGAAATGTTTTGTAATAAAAATGATTATAAACTTGAAATTATTGATATTCAAGACGGAGAAGAAGCAGGGCTAAAAAATGTTATTATGAAAATAACAGGTAATTATCCATATGGCTTTTTTAAAGGAGAACAAGGTGTTCATCGTTTAGTTAGAATTAGCCCTTTTGATTCAAATTCAAGAAGACACACATCATTTGCTGCTGTTTCAGTAATTCCAGAAATTGATACTGAAATTAACATTGAAATAAAACCAGAAGATTTAAGAGTGGATGTTTATCGAGCAAGTGGAAAAGGTGGACAAGGAGTAAACACAACTGATTCAGCAGTGCGCTTAACTCATATTCCAACTGGAACCGTTGTAACATGTCAAAACGAAAGAAGTCAAATAAAAAATAAAGAAATGGCGATGAAAGTTTTAATTAGTAAGCTAGAACAAAAAGCATTTGAAAAACAAAACGAATCTATTAATAATATGAAAAGTACTAAAAATATTGAGTTTGGTAGTCAAATTCGTAACTATACATTAGAACCCTATAAATTAGTTAAAGATACAAGAACCGGTTATGAAACATCAAATGCAGATGCAGTTTTAAACGGGAACATTTTACCGTTTATGCAAGAATACTTAAAAGTGAAGAGGTAATTATGATAAAAAGATATTTTTATATATTTACAGGATCATTGTTAATAGCAGTAGCGCTTGTCTTCTTTTTTATACCTTATAATATTATTTCAACTGGTGTTTTTGGAATTGGAACACTAATCTATTATCAATTTGGCATTATTCCATCTCTATCAATATTTATCATGAATATTATCTCTTTGTTTATTGCTTATTTAGTAATTGGTAAAGAAAAAGTAAAAGAATATATTATACCAGTGATGTTAATTCCAGTGTTAGTATTTGGCTTATTATGCATATATGAACATATTTCACTTGAGCCAATTGAAACAATATTGGCTGTAGTAGCAGGAGCTTTCCTGACAGGAATAGGTTTTAACTTACTTCATAAAGAAGTTCAATCGGTTGGAGGAGTTGATGCTCTGCAAGATACAATTAATGGAAAAAAAACATATCGTACAAAAACATTTACTTATATAATAGAAGTTATTATTTTAATAACTGCTTCATTTTTATTAAACATAGAGGCAATGATTTATTCATTAATCGCGATTGTTATTTTAAGACTATTATCTCAAAAATCAAAAATAGGAACTAGCACTAGTAAAACATTTTTCATTATTACAAATAAAGAGATTGAAGTAAAAGATTATATTATGAATGAATTGAACCACGATTTAACTGAATTTAATGTTAAAGGTGGTTACTCAAATAGTAAAAATAAAATTATTATGACAGTTATGGATACAAAAGATTATTATGCATTAAGAGAAGGAATAAAAACTATTGATAAAAATGCATTTATTTCAATTTTAGATAGTTATGAAGTTATCAACAAAAATAAAGCGTTAGAAAAGAAAGAAGATTAAGATGTATCAGAAGTATTATAGCTCACCAATTGGACTTTTAAAGATTACTTGTGATGAAAAGTCAGTTTTAAAAATTACAACAACAGTAGAATTAGAAGAAAATACTCCAAATTTAATTTGCGATCAAGCAGAAGAAGAACTAAGAAGATATTTTAAAGGAGAGCTTCAAAGCTTTAACATTCCTCTTAAGCTAAATGGTAGTGATTTTCAAATACAGGTATGGCAGGAGTTATTGAACGTGCCTTTTGGAAAAACAGTTTCTTATCAAGAGTTATCAAATAGAATTGGCAAACCAAAAGCCATAAGAGCTGTGGCAAACGCTGTAGGAGCAAATAAATGGTTAGTAGTAGTTCCTTGTCATAGAATTATTGGAAGTGATAAAACTTTAACAGGTTTTTCAGCAGGATTAGAAAATAAAATAAAATTATTAAGGTTGGAAAATCATCAAATAAAAATTAATAATAATTTAAAAAACTCTAAATTAGTCTAAACTGATAAGAGTGCAATTTATTATTATGAATAAAAAGAAAAAAGTTATTGATATAAGGTTCTCATTCGTTAAAAATTAAGTTATAATAAAATCAGTGGCAGGTGTAGTATGAAAATTAAAAAAGAGCATAAGGATGCGATTAGAATTCTGTTTTTAGATACAGTTTCGGAACTTGGTGAATCTGTAAAAAAGAAACTAATTAAAGATTATGGGTTATCAAATGATAACTTTGTTGAGGCTGATTTTACTAGATTTGGTAATGGTGAAGGGAAGGCTCAGCTCAAGCATTCAGTAAGAAGTAAAAGGCTCTTTATTGTAACTGATTTTTGTAATTACAGTTTGACTTACAATGCGTATGGGCAAGAAAATCGAATTATGCCTGATGAACATTTAGCAGATTTAAAAAGAGCGATATCCGCAACTTGTGGTAATGCTAAAGAAATAAGTGTTATAGAAACAATCCTTTATCAAGGAAGGCAGCATCGGTGTAATGGTAGAGAATCATTAGACTGTGCTGTTCATTTACAAGAACTGGAAAAAATGGGTGTTCATACTATAACAACATTTGATGCTCATAGTGAAGAAGTAAGGCAGTCAATTCCGTTAACTGCTTTTGATAATATAATACCAACATCAACACTACTAACCGAGTTTATCAAAAGAGAAGAAATCGAGTTTGATAATTTATTAGCTATCTCACCAGACGATGGAGCGATGGGTAGAACAAGGTTTTACTCTAGTATGTTAGGATGCGACATTGGATTATTTTATAAACGTAGAGATTTTTCGAAAATAGATGCCGGTGGTAAAAATCCGATTGCTGAACATGTCTATTTAGGAAAAGAAATAAAAAATGGGGAATATTTAATTGTTGATGATATGATCTCAAGTGGTGGGAGTATTGTTGATATTTTAAAAAAGTTAAAACCTAGAAAACCAGTTAAAGTTTGGGTAATGGCAACATTTGCATTATTTACTGAAGGAGTAGAAATGTTTGATGAAGCATATGAAAAAGGACTCTTAACTAAAGTTTATTCAACCAATTTAACTTACGTTCCTGAAAGTATTCGAAAAAAACCATGGTTTGAATTAGTTGATTGCACTGATTTAATTGCAGAATGTTTAATGACTTATGGTAGTTTTTCATCAATGCGTCCATTAATGAATGGTCGTAAGGAATTATACGAAAATATTAGGAAATATAAAGAGAAAAATAAAAAAGACGCTTAAGTCTTCTTTTTTATAAGATTTTATTATATAATTTATATGCGCGAAAAATAGATAAACGCAACTAAGGAGTAGAAAAATGAAAAAAACAAAAATTATATGTACAATTGGACCAGCGACAGCTCACCCAGATATTATGACTCAGATTGTCAATAACGGAATGAATGTTGCCCGAATCAACTTTTCACATGCAACAATGGAAGAGAGAGTTTCATTTCTAGAAAGTGTTAAAGAAGCGAGAAAAAGAACAGGTAAAACAGTCGGTATTTTATACGATACTAAAGGACCAGATTTCCGAACTGGAATGTTAAAAGATAATGCGATAGATTTAATTGAGGGTAATCAAATAATAATTACTAAAGAAGATGTTTTAGGAACTCAAGACAAAATAACCGTGAATTATAAAGATGCTTTAGATGATATCAATGTTGGTAACGTCATTTTACTAGAAGATGGATTAATGAAATTAGAAGTGGTTCAAAAGAATCAAAGTGAGTTAACTTGCAAAGTTATTAACGGTGGCCAACTAGGTAATAAAAAAGGTGTTAATGTTCCAGGTGTTAAGCTAAATGTTCCATTCCTAAGTGAACAAGATATTGAAGACATTAGATATGCTTGCCAAAATGAAGGTGATTTCTTAGCACTATCGTTTGTTGAAACAAAAGAAGATTTAATAAAAGTCAGAGAAATATTAGCAGAAGAAAACCGAACCGATATGTTAATAATTTCAAAAGTAGAGAATCAAATTGGTATTGATAATATTGATGATATTATTGAATATTCTGATGGAATTATGATTGCAAGAGGAGACTTAGGTGTTGAAGTATCAATGATTGAAATACCATTCCTTCAAAAAATGATGATTTCTAAATGTCGAAGACAAGGAAAGTTTTCAATTGTTGCTACTGAAATGTTAGCTAGTATGTATAAAAATGCTCGTCCAACAAGAGCAGAAGCTACTGATATAGCTAATGCTGTATTAGATGGAACCGATGTTGTAATGCTAAGTGGCGAAACATCAATTGGAAAATATCCTGTGGAAGCTGTAAGATATATGTCTGAAATTTTAGAATATGCTGAACAACATTTTGAATTTCAAAATGAATTTAATAAACCAGATACATTATCAATTACAGAAATGATTGCAAAAACTGTAGCAAAATCAGCTTTTAAATTAAACGCAAAATTGATTATTGTTCCAGTAGTTAGTGGGTATTCAGCGCGTAAAATCAGTAATTTAATTCCGCTATGTCCAATTTTAGCAGTTTGCCCAAGTGAAGAAGTAGCTCAAAAGTTAATTCTAAATCATGGGGTATATACAACAGTAAAAGAAAAAGTTTCTTTTACTGAAATTATGGATAACGCTAAAGAAGTTGCTAAAACATTTATTGATGTTAAACCAAAAGATATTATTATTGTAGCCGGTGGTTTTTCAGGTAATGCTAAAACAACTAATCTAATGAAAATTGATGAAGTTTAAGGAGAAGATATAAATGCCTAAAGCTGTATTTTATTGTTCTTATAAATTAAAAAAAGATGTTAACAAAGCAGAATTTTTATTAGTGGCAGAAAAATTAAATAATGAATATATTTCTCAACAGTTGGGTTATATTGGATGGCAACAACTAGTGGAAGAAGATACATGGTTAGATTTAATCTTTTTTGAAACGATGAGTGATGCGGAAAACTTTGTATCAAATTCCGAAAAAGCAGGAAAATTAGCTGAAGACTTTTATTTTTTTATTAACCTAAATAGTTGTAAGCAACACATTTATTTAGTTGAAAAAGAGTATTAATTAACTAAAGTAAATTAAGGGTAGGGGAAACACTACTCTTTTTATATTTACTTTTAAAGACATTTATATTGCAATTTCGACTATTCTTTGCTAAATTTATTATAGAATATAGGATAGGATTAAATTATAAAAATTCAAGTATCTGGAAGGAAGATAAGTATGCCATTTTTTATACCAAAATTAGTAGTCGGTGGAAAAGCGTTAGCCGGTGTAATTAAAGCAGGCGCAGCAGCATCAAAAGCAGGAAAAGCTTATGCTGCTGGAGCAACTGTAAAAGCTTCAGGACTAACTGCAGCAAAAACTGCAACAACGAAAGCAACAGCAGCATATGCAGCAGCAGGAGGAACAAAAGCATTAGTAGGTAATGCATTAGGAACAGCTGGAATGGTAGTTGGAGCAACAGCTGCACATAATTGGGATGTTAATCGACGAGTAAATAACGCATTAAATAATGCGGGAGTAGCAGGATCACAACCAGGAGCAACTGGTGGACCAACATATGGTCAAGGAGGTCCAACACTTGATGGCGGTGGATTTGGTTTAGGTTATGGAACTTCACCAATGCTTAATGACCCAGGATTTGTATCTGGTGGTGGTCAAGGGGCCGAAATTATTGAATTAAAAAAACAAATTCAAATATTATTAGATGAAGCAAATGCTTTATATCGAGAAATGAATACAATTGTTGACCAATTAACTGAAATGTCAAATACCATCGGTGCTCAAAGTGACATGGGTCGTGGATTATTAAATTTAGCGCAACAATCAGCAGAATTAGCTCGTCAAGCAATTAATGATTTAAATGCAATAATTAATTTCTTAGAGGAAAGAATCAGTACTGCAGAAGCAGGAATCGCAGATTCAACATCAACTCTAGCATCATTATCGGCAGATTTAAATGCAGTTCAAATGACGATTAGAGGAGATTTTGGAAATGGTGACCAAAGAATACAAAATCTGACAGCAGCTGGATTAACTTCTGAGCAAATAGGAACAGTCCAAAATCAAGTAAATCTTAATATTCAAAATGGAACAACGCAGTGGGATAACATTACTTGGCATAATTAATGATTAACAAAAAAGAATAACTAAGGTTATTCTTTTTTAATTATTTTCTTTAAATAAATAATAGAAAATAAGATAAATAAATAGAGTACAAAAAGCAAAAAGGCTCACAAAAGAAACGCTAAATAAATTTATGCTATTAATAATCTCTAAATATAGATTAGGATTGAATATATCCCAAGAATTAAATCTTAAAAAACGACCAATATAGATAGCTAATCCACTTAATAAACTAGTAATTAAAACAAAAAACCAACCATAATACTTGTTTTTAAGTTCAATTATTATATTATGAATATTATAAAGTGATAACATTCCTGAAAAACAAGCTAGGATAATTAATAAACTAAAATGAACGATTTTTAACCATTGAGTAATATCTGTAGTTTGCCAATTAAAAACACTAGTCGTACTTAAATGAATTAAATCAGTAACTACATACGGTGCATTTGGAAAAAAGAATAACCACAATAAACCAAATAAAACAGTTAAAATCATTTTTTTACATTTTACATAATAAATTACTAAAAAAGAAAATAGTAAAGGTAAAATAGCTAAAAATAAATTCCAAATCATTGCCAAATGAACGCTATCTTGAGTAGATTTATAAACAAAAATACTAAAAAGACTGTATATAAAGCTTAACACTAATACCACTTTAACTTTGTTATCAAAAAAATTCTTCATTTTAAACTCCTATTATAAAATAAGTATAGCATATTACCTTAATAAAAATACCTTATAAGTGATTTTTTGTTGAAGCCATAAAAGTGAACAATTGAAAATATAATTCTAATTGAAGAATTAAAATCAAAATAACTAATGATAATTTTAGTCTTCTAAATAATTTTTTAAATATAATTTAATATGAAAAAATTATTATTTATAATGTTGGTTTTTTGTTTTGTAATTTTGACGGTTTTTAAAGTAGATGCTAATAATCTAACTTTTCCTTTAATTGGGAAAACAATTATTATCGATCCAGGACATGGTGGCGTAGATCAAGGCGCTAGCTATCGAAATATTAAAGAAGCAGAGCTTAATTTAGCAATTAGTATGTTTTTAAGAATGGAATTAGAACGCTTAGGAGCTGTTGTTTTAATGACGAGAGAAGGTAATTATGATTTAAGTAAACCGAATGCAATTCAACGAAAAAGAAGTGATTTTGATAACCGAATTAAATTAATTAATAATAGCGGTAGTGATTTATTTCTCTCAATTCATTTGAATTATTTTTCGAATCCAATTTATTATGGACCACAGGTATTTTATACAAATAATTTTGTAGATAACGAAGCTTTAGCTAGGGTTCTTCAAGATACTTTAAATGCAAAACTAGATTCAAAAAGACAAATTAAATTGCTCAGTAATGTAAATTATATGTATGATAAGCTAAACATTAAAGGAGTCTTAATTGAATGTGGCTTTTTGTCTAATCCAGTTGAAAGACAGAAATTAGTGGACCCTAGTTACCAAAGAGAATTTGCCAGAATTATTGCTCAAGGAATTGTCCATTATTTTTCTTAAACTCATGTGGGCTTTTGTTATTAATTATGGTATAATTCTATAATAGGTGATAGTCTGTGGCGATTAAAGTCTTTAGAACAATTGATGAACAAATTCAAATTCTTAAAAACAAGGGTTTAATCATTGAGGATGTTGAGTTTGTAAGAGATATTTTAATTAGAGAAAATTACTTCTTTCTAAGTGGCTACCGCCATTTATTTATGCATGACCCAAAAGATAGAGTTTATATGCAAGGGACTAACTTTAGAGAACTATATGCGGCATTTAACTTTGATAGACATATTAGAAATATTGCATTCAAACATCTTTTAATGGTTGAAAATAACTTAAAAAGTATTTTTTCATATCAATTATCCAAAGAGTATGGTTATCGCGAAACAGACTATTTAAAATTATCAAGTTTCACTAGTGATCAATCAAAGTTTCGTCAGATTAACGATTTAATTAAAAAAATGAAAAGACAAATTAGAGTTAATGGATCACAACATTCAGCAACTAGTCACTATTTAAATAATTATGGGTACATCCCGATGTGGATTGTTGTAAAAGTACTATCTTTCGGTATTGTTAGCGAGCTTTTTAGCGTAATGAAAAGAAGTGACCAAGATGCTATCTCAGCAATCTATGATGTTAGTGTTGAAAATTTATCAACATATTTGCCAATTTTAGCAAACTTCCGAAATTTATGTGCTCATGAAGATATTTTATTTAACCATCGAACTCAAAGAGTTATTGAAGATACCAAATATCATCATGCTTTAAACCTTCCATTTGATGATAATGGTTATATCTATGGTAAATCAGATTTATTTGCTTTAATAATAATATTGAAACAACTACTTCGAGAAGAAGAATTTAGATTATTAATTAATGAAATAAGCTATGAAGTAGATATTTTGGCTGGAAAATTAACAACAATAGATGTTAATCGAGTTTTAAATTCAATGGGATTTCCCGCTAATTTTAAAGATTTAATGAATTTATAAGGGGCGCATTAATAATGAATAATAAGGATATAAAAAAAATTATAATTATTACTGTAATAATAAGCATTTTTAGTTTCGTTTTAGGTGTAACAGGTGCTTATTATTTCTTGGTGCACCAAGATGTTTTATCAAGAACAGCCGTTAATCGTTTAGAAAGAGAAGTTATTATTGATGACCAAGGGATTGCCGAGGCGGTTGAAAAACTTTATGATGCTGTAGTGGTAGTTGGAGCATATCGAGGTAATCAAACAGCAGGAGGAACTGGTTTTGTTTATAAAATAGTTGGAGAAACTGCATATATCATAACTAATAGTCACGTAATTGAAGAAGCAACAAGAGTAACCGTAAAATTTACTGATGACTCTATTCATGAAGTAAGAGTTGTTGGAGCAGATGCTTTTTCTGATATTGCAGTATTAGCAATAGAGGCAAATAAAATCATTGAAGTAGCAGGTCTTGGTAGTAGTGATAATGCTCGTTTAGGAGATACAGTATTTACAATTGGTGCTCCGTTACATTTAGAATATTCTTGGACCGTTACAAGGGGTATTTTAAGCGGTAAAGACCGATTAGTAGATATTAATTTAGGTGGAACAGGTAGAACACCAAATTGGACGATGAGAGTTTTACAAACTGATGCAGCAATTAATTCAGGAAATAGTGGCGGTCCGTTAGCTAATGCTAATGGAGAAGTAATCGGCGTTACCAATATGAAACTAGTAGCATCAGGAGTAGAAGGAATGGGTTTTGCTATTCCTATTGAAGACGCAATCTATGCGGCAGATCAGTTAATCGCTAATGGAGTTATTGTTCGCCCAATTTTAGGAATAACACCAGTTGATGTTAATGATATAAGAGAATTAAGAAATTATGATATTAACCTAGACCCAAGTATTACAAATGGAGCAGTAATTGTTAATGTGCAACCTGGTAGTGTTGCAGCAGAAGCAGGATTACAACAAGGTGATGTTATTGTTAGGTTAGGCGATTACGAAATTAGGTCATCAGCAAGATTAAGATATCATTTATTTCGATATACAGTTGGTGATAGTACTAGTATTACCTTTATTAGAGGAACTAATAGACAAACCGTAAATGTAACATTATCACAAAGTTAAAAAAAGAATTAATTTAATTAATTCTTTTTTTATACTTTTAAAGCACAATCATAAATATTTATAAAAGTAATAAAATTCTCGAGAGTTAAAATTTCTTCAGCAATTTTGCTAAAATCTTGAGTTTCGAGAAACTCATCCAATAGAGATATATCATAATTATTAACTTCTAATATTTCACAAAAAGCGCTAATCATATCAAAATGATTCTTTTTAAATAAGTAAATGAATCCTTTTTGACATAGTCTAACTTCTTTAAAGTCATCGTGTGGAACATCATTATTCCAACTATCAATTAACAAGCCCTCTTCAAATAAGTATGGTAGCAGCTCTTTTTGGGTGAGATCAAGCATCCTTCCAAGTTCAGATAATCTAATAACTTTAGCTTCTTCAATAATTTTTAAAATAGTATCAATTTTATTAAAATCCATATATATTTCTCCTTTAAATGAATATATTTTATCATTTTTCAAGAAAAAGTCTAGGCTTTTATTTTTTATACAGTAAGAAGTTGGTGATAAGTTTCTTCGAAAGTAACAAAATTATTAACAATTAGAATTGTATGATAAGTTTTATTGAAATTTTGGGCCTCTAAGAATTCATCAAACAAGGTTACATCAAAACCAAGTACGATTAATTCATCATAAAAGAGCTTAACTTGTCTTGGGTAATTCAATTTGAATAAATAAGCTTTACCCTTTTGGGTAATAGTTAGTTCTTCAAAACTTTGATGAGGAATAGTATCATTTAATGATACTATTAAATAACCTTCTTCAATTAAATTAAAAATTGCATCTTGTTGAGATTTGATAATATAATTGTTTAAATTCCGAAGTGGAACAGCACCAGTTGAATTAACTAATGTTAAAACTGTTTCATTTATTAAATTTTGATTAGGCTCCATAATATACTACCTCCATGAGCTAATTCATTTAAGCATCTTTTAAAAAAAAGTCTATACTTTTAGCAAAAATAATTTTTAGATATGCTATAATCTTTGAAGAAAGAGGGATTATTATGTCTTTAAAAGCTGGTATTGTCGGGTTGCCAAATGTTGGTAAATCAACTTTATTTAATGCTATTACAAAAAAAAATATTTTAGCAGCTAACTATCCTTTTGCTACAATTGACCCGAATGTTGGAATAGTTACAGTTCCAGATTCGAGATTAGAATATTTAGAAGAATTATACATACCTAAAAAAACCATTCCAACAACTTATGAGTTTACTGATATTGCGGGTTTAGTTAAAGGTGCGTCAACAGGAGAAGGATTGGGCAATAAATTTCTATCTCATATTAGAGAAGTTGATGCTATTGTAGAAGTTGTCAGATGTTTTGATTCAGGAGATATCATTCATGTAGAAAACAGTGTTGACCCAATACGAGATATTGAAATTATTAATGTTGAATTAATTTTATCTGATTTAGAGATGGTCCAAAACCGTATATCTAAAGTTGGTAAAAAAGCTCATATGATAAAAGAACGAGAAGAAAAATTAGAATATGATACTTTAAAAAAATGTGAAGAAGCATTAATTAAAGAAATTCCACTTAGAAGAATTGAGTTAGATAAAGAAGAACTAGCAATTTTAAAATCATTTAGCTTAATTACTTTAAAACCAATTATTTATATGGCTAATGTAAGCGAAGAAGATGCAATAATTGGTCGTAATAATTATACAGATGTAGTATCTGAATATGCATCAACGGAAAACGCTTCAGTGATTGTTATGAGTGCTAAAATTGAAAGTGAATTAGCTGAATTAAATGATGATGATAAAAAGAAATTTTTAGAAGATTTAGGAATTACAAATAGTGGATTAGATAAATTAATTTATGCAACATATAATTTATTAGGATTAGAAACGTTTTTTACTGCTGGTCCAGAAGAATGTCGCGCTTGGACTTTTGAAAAAGGTATGAAAGCTCCTGAATGTGCGGGAATTATTCATACAGATTTTCAAAGAGGATTTATTAAAGCAGAAATTATGTCGTTTGATGATTTAAAAGAGCACGCATCAGAATTGAAAGTAAAAGAAGCGGGGAGAATGCGTTTAGAAGGCAAAGAATATCTTATGAAAGATGGAGATATTTGCTACTTTAGGTTTAACGTCTAATAAATATATTTTAATTTTAAAACATATTTGATACAATAAAGCTAGATAGGAGTAATGAAATGAAAAAAGCTACAGGTTTATATTTGGGATTAGGGCTTATCATGATGGTGATAACTTTAATTATCTTCTTTGTACCAAGAATGAACGAACTTGATTTAGTAACAACTTTACAGTGGACAAAATTAGGGATAATTTTAGCATCGCAATTGGTATTGTTTGGAAGTCTAATACTATTATCAAATAGTAAGAGTATGTTCTCAATTTTTACAGTATCATCATTTACCACAACTTGGTTTTTAATTAATTTAGTATTAACTTTAATAATTAATACTATGCAATCATTAATTATTTGGACCTCAGTTTTATTCTTACTTTATGTTGCGATTCTACTTTTCTTAAGCTTTGCAGGTGGAAGCATTAAAGCGGATGAAGATAGAGAACGTAGATTAATGGAAGAATCGAAAAAGAAAAATTTATTAAATAAATAAAAAAGTTCATAATGAACTTTTTTTAAAAGTCAAGAGCTATATTTTTAGCTTCTTTTTTTGCGTTATTTAGAATATTGAGTGCATTATTTGGTTTAGCATCATGACCCTCAATAATTAATGTTTGAATATCAATTAAACCAATAAAGCCTAAAATATCACGTAAATGTCGATCCGCATGCCCGCCTTGATGGATACCACCACTTGAATGAATATGAAGAACTTTTTTATTTTTAATTAAACCCTCAACCCCATTTTCATTATATTGAAAAGTTTTTCCTTCAACGCATAAAGCATCAATATATGATTTAAGACGTGCAGGATAAGACAGATTCCATAATGGGGTGATAAAAATGAATTTGTCATATTCTAGAAATTGCTCAAGTATTTCGTTAGAGGAACTAATTAAAGCTTGCTGATTATTTGAAAGATCAAAAAAAGTATTGCCACTTGAGAGCTTGCTCCAAGCCTCTAACATGTCTTGATTTATTTCTGGAATATACATATCAAAAATATTAATTTGAGTTATTTTATCATTGGGATTTAATTCAATATAAGCTTCTATAAAAGCTTGTCCAATTTGTAAGCCATATGAATTATGAAGGCTTTTAGGATTAGCTTTAATAATTAGAATATTTTTCATGTTATATCTCCTTCATATTATTATGGTTCTAGATTGATAAATTTATATATTAAAAATAGTAGATTATAACTTTTGATTAGTAATAAGTTGCTATTTACATATAATGAAGTGGTATGCTATAATACCCGTGAGCTTAAATGCTCCTTGCTCAAGTTTAATCTTGGGCCGAATAGACCAGAAGGAGGGAAGAATTATGAGTAAATATGAAATTATGTTTATCGTAAAAACCACAATTGATGAGGCTGTAGTAAAAGAATCTGTTGATAACTTAAAATCAATTATTACTGATTATAAAGGTAAAACTATTGATTTTAAAGAAATGGGTCAAAAAGAATTTGCTTATCCAATCAAAAAAGAAATTAGTGGTTTTTATTATTTATTAATTTGCGAAGCAAGTGCAGAAGCAATTGCTGAATTTGAAAGAAAAGCAAGAATTGATGAAAACGTATTAAGACATTTAATTATTAAATTAGACGAGGAGTAAAAGTATGAATAATGTTAGTTTAGTTGGTAGAATTACCAAAGATCCGGAACTTAGAACTACTGGTAGTGGAACTGTAACAACAAATATTACAGTTGCAATTAATCGTCGATTTACTAATCAAAATGGCGAAAGAGAGGCTGACTTCATTCAATGCGTTGTTTGGAGTAAACAAGCTGAAAATGTATGTAAATATACTTCTAAAGGTTCATTAGTAGGTGTAACAGGACGTATTCAAACTAGAAACTATGATGGACAAGACGGCAAAAAGGTTTATGTTACTGAAGTAGTAGCAGATAATGTTGTTTTTTTAGAAAGTAAAAATAATAAAGGTTCAGGAGAATTTATGGATTCTGAACCAAACTATAATAATGTAGATAGTCCCGCTCAAACAGCAGATGTAAGCGAAGATCCTTTTAAAGATTTTGGCTCTGAAGTTGTTTTAAGTGATGATGACCTACCATTTTAAAGGAGGATTAATAAGTGGAACATAGAGACAACGATAACAGAGATAATAATAGATTTCGTCGTAAAAAAAAGAAAATCTGTCAAATGTGCGCTGGAAAAGGCGTAGATTATAAAGATGTTATGATTGTAACCAGATATACAAATGAAAAAGGCAAAATCATGCCAAGAAGAATGACTGGTGCATGTGCAAAACATCAAAGATATATCTCAATGCAAATTAAAAGAGCTAGATTAATGGCTTTAATACCTATGTGTAAATAAGATATTATTAAATATCTTTTTTTTATGTTATATTTTAATTAAGGTGAATAATAATGAAAAAAGAGGCAATAGAATCAAGATGTGGAATTATTTGTAGTGAATGTAATTATAAAGAAAAAGTAAATTGTGCTGGATGTATTAATATAGTTAAGCCATTTTGGGGAGACTTTTGTCCTATCAAACAGTGTTGTGAAGCTAAAGAACATGATAATTGTGGGTTTTGTACAAATTTTCCTTGTGACTTATTAAATGAGTTTTCTTATGATAAGGAACAAGGTGATGATGGTAAAAGAATTGAGACTTGTAAATATTGGTGTAGTCTTAAATAAAGATGCCTTGGTATCTTTTTTTGTCTTTTTCTGATATAATATGGGTGAGTTTTAGGAGGTTTATATGAAAGTAATTTTACTAAAAGATGTTAAAAAACAAGGAAAAAAAGATGATGTTATTGAAGTAAGTGATGGCTATGCTCAAAACTTTTTAATAAAAAATGGTCTTGCAATTAAATTTACTGAAGGCTCAAAAAAGCGCTTAGAAGGTGAATTAGCAGATCGTGATGAACAAGAACAAATTCTTATTGCTGAGTGTCAAATAATTAAAGATAAAATAGAGAAGTCAAACCTAACTTTTACAGTAAAAACAGGAAAAGAAGGTAAAGTATTTGGTTCGGTTTCATCAAAGCAGATTGGTGAAGAGTTAGCCAAAAAAGACATTAAAGTTGATAAAAAAAAGATTGTGATTAATCATCCGATTGATAGTTTAGGAACTCATCAAGTTGATATTAATTTACATAAAAAAGTCAAAGCAAATTTAAAAGTAATATTAACTGAAAATTAAGAAGCAGGTGAAAAATATGGCAGAAAGAAAAATCCCACAAAATCTAGAAGCAGAAATGGCTGTTTTAGGTAGTGCCTTTTTAACTAACTATGCATTTGATAAGGTATGTGAAGGGCTTTCAGAAGAAATGTTTTTAAGTGAAGCAAATAAGCGTATATTTAATGCCATATCTGAATTACATAAAAATAAAATACCACTGGATTCAGCAACTGTTAAAAACGAAATTGAAAAAAAAGGAAGTATCAATCAAATTGGTGGTATTGAATATTTAAGTGAAGTAGTTGACTCAGTTATAACAGCAGCTAATATAGACTATTATATTGATATTGTTCAAGATAAAGCTTTGAGAAGAAAGCTTATTGATGTTACCAATAGTATTAGTGTAGGGGCTTATAACGAAGAAGAAGATACCAACGAAATTATTGATGATGCTGAACAAAAAATATTCAGTGTTACTAAAGCACGTAGATCTGGTGAAATAAAAACAATTGGTGAGGTTTTAAATAATACTCGTGATCAACTAGAAAAATTATCGAAAAATCAATCAGAGATTACGGGTATTTCTTCAGGTTTCTATGATTTAGATAAAATAACTAGTGGTTTTCACGAAAACGAGCTTATTATAGTTGCTGGCCGTCCAGCAATGGGGAAAACAGCAATGGCTTTAAACTTAGCAGTTAATGGAGCAATGCATTGTAAAAAACCCGTTGCACTTTTTAATATGGAAATGAGCGCAGAACAATTGGCCTTAAGAATGATTGCTGCTTATGGAGGTATTGACCAAACAAAGTTAAGAACTGGACGCTTAGAGCATAATGATTGGAAAAAAGTAAACGAAGCAATGAGTGAACTTGGGGATACTGATTTATATATTGAAGATAGACCTGGAATGACGGTTTCTGAAATTAGAGCAAAATGTCGTCAATTAGCAGCTCAAGAAAAAGGCTTAGGAATGGTTGTTATTGACTACTTACAGTTAATTCAAGGAAGCGCTAAATATATGGGAAATCGCC
>Ga0123355_10006160_pt1 | contig 17705 bp, 14 predicted proteins | sample TergutEmb28metaG_3_FD_89872 | JGI IMG/M metagenome (GOLD analysis project Ga0123355, IMG submission 89872) | Embiratermes neotenicus P1 segment gut microbial communities from Petit-Saut dam, French Guiana - Emb289 P1 | ecosystem: Host-associated > Arthropoda: Insects > Digestive system > Gut ...
AAATTCACTTAAACGACCTCCCCTCTTTTGCTAGGAAATTGCTTTCGCAATTTCCGTCGCCCAATGGGGGCGCTGCCCCCAAACCCCCGCAAAGTGGCGTAGCCACTTTTTGATAATGCTTCATAAACAGCTCCTCCAAAGACGGCGGGGTGCTTTCCAGAATTTTAATGCCATATTGCCCAATATATGCCAAAGTTTCACCCATTTTTGCTGTATCTATTTGGAATGTAACACCTTCTCCATTTTTTGTAATATCATATAAACCAGTGAGGTTATCTAAGCCTTCTATAGTCTTTTCGGTGGTGACATTTATTGTATAACGTGTAAGATGACGTAATTCATCCAAAGTACCAACCTCAACTACTTCACCTTCGCGGATGATTCCAACTCTATCACAAAGACGCTCTACTTCTGACATAATATGGCTTGATAAAAGGACACCTTTACCACGATTTTTTTGCTCTAACACACACTCTTGAAATACTTGCTCCATCAATGGGTCAAGACCGCTGGTTGGCTCGTCAAGGATGTAAAAATCTACTTCAGAAGCAAATGCGGCAACCAATGCAACCTTTTGACGGTTTCCTTTTGAATAAGTTCTACATTTTTTTGTTGGGTCAAGATTAAAATCTTTAATTAACCTTTCGCGCAAGGTTCTGTTATGGCTTCCTCGTAAGTTTACAAACAGGTCTATAACTTCACCACCTGTTAGATTTGGCCACAAATTTACATCACCAGGTACATAAGCTATTTTTCTGTGAATTTCTACTGCATCATCCCAAGCATCTTTGCCAAAAACTTTTGCAGTTCCTGATGTTGCTTGTAATATTCCCAGCAACACACGAATTGTTGTAGATTTTCCTGCACCGTTTGGACCAATGTAGGCAAATACTTCACCCTCAGAAATTTGCAAGTTTACGCCTTTAAGTGCGGCTGTTTTACCAAACATTTTTGTAACATTATTAACTTCTACACTATACATAACAAAGCCTCCTATTTATTTATAAAAACATTGTTTTAACATATCCAAAATCTTTTGAAATTCGTCTAAAAACACGTCATAGTGTTCGCGTGCAGTTTCGCCTAGCTTTTCCCCTGTTGCAATTGTTACTTTAGATTGTGAATAACCTTGAATTGCCCATGTAATAATCTGCATTGCAAGCTGTGTATCAACATCATCACGAAACAAAGAATAATCTGCGCTTTGGTAAATTTTTTCAATAATTCTAGTTTGCATATTCATATGCCCTGTTAAATTATTTTTAATTTCCCGCATTTTTGGTGTATCGTCCACATATGCACTTACTAAAAAATCAAAAACATCTGGGTACTGCATGTATAAATCACGTTTAAGCAATGACATTTGCCATAAACTATCAAATATGCAATTAAATTTAAAATTTAAAAGGTTTAGATATTCCCGCTCAATTATTTCTTTCCCATAGTCAATGAGAAAATTATATAATCTCTCTTTTGTGCCAAAGTAGTGAAATAACAAACCTTTTGAAATTCCAGCCCCACGCACTATTACATCTGTGGAGGCTTTTTTATATCCCCCCAAAAATTCATGCATGGCGGCGTTGATTATTCTCTCCCGCTTCTCCTCGTCCAAAGCCATAAATTTGGGGAAATCTTCATAAAAGACACTCATAAATCACCTCGTTTTTTGTTTTGAAATGGGGTTTCACCCCAAACCCCAGAAGGGGACTACCCTCTTTTCGCTGTGGGCTTAAACTTCGCTTTCGCTCGTTCTCGCCTCACGCTCAAAGAACTTCACCCGCCCTTCCTCCGCCACTGGCGGCGGTTGGGTTCAGTTCCCCTTAACCCCTTTCCTGAAAAACGCATTCGCGTTTTTCGTTTAAAGCCTATTGACTGACTGATTGAGTCAATAATATCATCATTGACCAATAAAGTCAATAGGCTCTTTAAAAATATTTTTGACAAAATAAAAAAGCTATCTTAAACATAAGATAGTTTTTTCAAAAATTTAGGGTATTTCTGTATTTGTGTGGTTGTAGGGGATGCACCCCTGTGCATCCCGCAAATGGTGCTTCTAATAAAAAACGGGCGGGACGCGCAGGGGCGCGTCCCCTACATGACCACAGAAAATAAGATAGACCCCAAATTTACATGTTTGGTAATGATGGTACAGCACCTGTTGGATGTGGTGGTATTGTATCTTTTATAAAGCGTCCACCTGAAATATCAAGTGTAGGCACACCATCAACAATACTAAACTCAAGCACAGTACCAAGATTACGCCCTCTTCCCATTACAAAGAATGTGTAATTATCAACACGCTCTATAGGAAATGTAAGGACTTGATTGCCCATAGCGTGTAATTCCATATAAGCGATACCATTTTCATGCCCTATACGAATACTATGGAAAAAACTACCGATTACTGGGGGATGATAATGCCCAATCCACTGGATAATATAGTTATAATCAATGGGTGATGGAGGTTCTTCTCTTTCGCTAACATATGCAAAGGGTATATCACCTTGCAAAATTTGCATATTTCCATTTACTTCTCTAAACCATAATCTATCAATTTCTAGTAAATCAAAACTACCATTTGCCATTGGAGTTAGCGGAGTCATTGGAGGTAATCCCATAGCCGCTTCAATAAACAGAGTACCATCAACTAGTACAACATGTCCTATTGGAGGATAGAACCCTACATATCTTTCCAGTTCTTCCGCTGGGCGCTCTATAGGAACAAGTCCCTCAAAGTCAAAATCAGGAATTAAAGGTGTAAAACCTCTTTCCATAGCCGCAGATTGAAGTACAACATGTGCAAGTTGTGACGCAATTGGTGCACCAGACATACTATTTACTGCAACAAATACACCCACCCCAGTTTCTAGGTGAAAAACTGTATCTGTATGGAAAAATTCAAGGTTTCCGCCATGCCCTGTAGTGGAAAATCCATCAGGCATAGTAAAATTCATAAAACCAAGTCCCATTGTTAAAGGAGCAGAGCGCGAAAAGTCAAAATCTTGTGGGCGTAACATTTCATTTAGAGATGCTTGACTAAGAATACGATTGCCGTCAATTTCTCCACCATTTAAAATCATATGCATAAAACGCGCCATATCTGTTGCATTTGTTATCATTCCGCCTGTGGGTGCAGAATTTACATATTCAAAAATCGCACGAGTTGAAGAATCTACATGTGGCATAGCCAAAAGAGGGCGGTTTAAATCACGCACTTGAAAACTACTTAAATTCATTCCCATAGGAGCAAAAAGGTTTTGTTGTGCATTATTTTCAAAACCTTGTGCATAATCGTCATAACCTCTTAATCTGGAAATTAATACACTTAATAACAAATATCCATTATTTGCATATGCCATACGTTCTGCTACTTCATTTTGCATAAAAAGAGTTGACATAGTGTCAAGGAGATTATTAATATCTTGCCAATTATGCCCATCTCTTGTGAGACTATATTCTGAGAATAAATCCCCTGGAATGCTTGACATGTGTGTAAGTAGCATTCTAGTAGTAATGAGCCTAGAATCTCCACCATAAACAGGGTGTGGTTGCACTCTAAATTCTGGTAAATAATAGACAATTGGTCTATCAAGGTCAAGCAAACCTTCTTCCACAAGTTGCATTATTGCCACTGCTGTAAAAGGCTTAGATGTAGAAGCAATATGAAACAATGTGTTTTCGTCTACGGGTCTGCGCGAGGTGATATCTGCATAACCAAAACCTTGTGTCCATGTGAAATTGCTTTCTGAATCAACCAAGGCAATTGTTAAGCCTGGTATTGAAAATTGCTCCATAATTGCCTCAATACTTTGAGTTGCCATTAAAATAGTTGCATCAAACAACACACCTGCGTCTTCTGTGCTTTCTTCTTCTCCATAATAGGCATAAGTGTAGGAATACTCATAAGCAGTTGCTACTAGTGCCATAGGACTAAATACCATGGTAGTAATTAGAAGAAGGGACAACATTTTCTTTGTAATACGCACAAAATCACTCCTTAATTTAGTTTTGTTTCCTTTGTAGGGGATGTGCCCCCCGCATAACATGTATACGATATTTAAATATACCAAGTCTGTCAAGTTTATTTATAATGCGAATCAAGGGTCAAAATTTCGCAACGCTGAAAATTCTCGTCATTCTGAGCTTGACTCAGAATCTCTTTAAAAAGATTGCGGGTCAAGCCCGCAATGACGGTGCATTGAAGCAAACCTTTGATTGGCGTTTATATAGGACACCTATTCAAAGGTTCATAGCTTTCTTCAAAAATTTACCTGTAAACGATTTTTTGTTTTTTGCAACCATTTCTGGAGTGCCACATACTAAAATTTCCCCGCCTGCATCTCCACCCTCTGGACCAAGGTCAATAATGTAATCGGCAGTTTTAATAACATCCAAATTGTGTTCGATAACAATTACAGTGTTGCCCCAGTCTGTTAATTTTTGCAAAATACCAATAAGCCTATGAACATCAGCGGCATGTAATCCCGTTGTTGGTTCATCCAATACGTATATGGTTTTTCCTGTGGCTTTTCGTGATAGTTCTGTTGCCAATTTTACACGTTGCGCCTCTCCGCCTGATAATGTTGTTGATGATTGCCCTAGTTTAATATAGGTAAGCCCCACATCGTACAATGATTGTAGTTTGTCCTTGAGGCGTGGTAGACTCTCAAAAAAAGCCAGAGCTTCTTCTACAGTCATGTCCAGCACATCAGAAATATTTTTTCCTTTATATTTAACTTCCAACGTTTCGCGATTATATCGTTTTCCGCCACACACTTCGCAAGGTACATACACATCAGGTAAAAAGTGCATTTCTATTTTAAGAATACCATCACCCGCACAGGCTTCACAACGCCCTCCACGCACATTAAAACTAAAACGCCCCTTTTGATATCCACGTACTTTTGCCTCTGGTGTTTGTGAAAATACATCTCTTACAAGGTCAAAAAGCCCTGTGTAAGTAGCTGGGTTTGACCGCGGAGTACGCCCAATGGGGCTTTGGTCTATATTAATGATTTTATCAAGGTTTTCGAGCCCTGTAATATCTGTGTGTTTACCTGGTTTAATTCTTGCGCGGTTTAAATCTCGTGCTAGACGTTTATAAAGTATTTGGTTTATTAGTGAAGATTTACCAGAGCCACTCACCCCTGTTATACAAGTAAACAGCCCTAGTGGAAATTCTACATCAACACCTTTGAGGTTATTTTCGGTTGCCCCAATTATTTTTAGAATTTTCCCATTGGGCTTGCGCCTTGTTTTTGGTGTTTCAATGGCTAATTTCCCACTTAAATATTGCCCTGTAACTGATTCTTCGCAACTTACAATATCTTTTACTAGCCCAGAAAATACAACTTTTCCACCATTTGCACCAGCTCCAGGACCAATATCTACAATGTATTCAGAAGCAAGCATTGTATCAGTGTCATGTTCAACTACGATTAAGGTATTACCAATGTCTGTTAAATGACGGAGCGTTTTTATTAGCCTATCATTATCACGCTGGTGCAAACCAATGCTAGGTTCATCAAGGATATATACAACCCCAACCAGCCCAGAGCCTATTTGTGTTGCTAATCGAATTCGTTGGGCTTCTCCGCCGGAAAGTGTTCCCGCCGCCCTTGACAGTGTAAGGTAATTTAATCCTACATCCACAAGAAAGCCCGTGCGTGCGCGAATTTCCTTTAATATAGGACTTGCTATTATCATTTGTGAGGGTGAGAATTCCATTTCATCAAAAAAATCTCTTGCGTTACTTATAGTCATATCTGTCACATGAGAAATTGACATATCTCCAATTGTTACTGCCAAAACTTCAGGCTTTAATCGTCGTCCATCGCAGGTAGGGCACTTGATACTTGTCATAAGGGTTTCATATTCTTGGCGCACAGAATACGATGAAGTTTCTTTGTATCGCCGCCAAAGATTATTTACAATTCCTTCAAATGTATATGGATAAGTGCGCTTTTTGCCGTCCGAACCAGAGTAGGTAATCTCCAGACGTTTATTTGAACCGTTCATTAATAACTCTTTAATATTGGTGGGAAGGTCTTTATATGGTGTGTCTAGGCTAAATTTGTATTCAACACTTAAAGCCTCAAATATAGCATGTCCCATACTACTATCTGTCTTGATTGCATTCCATCCAGGTGCCGCAATTGCCCCCTGTGATAAAGTTAGATTAGGGTTTGGCACTACTATTTCAGGGTCAAATATTAATTTCATACCCAACCCGGCACAGTCTGGACATGCCCCAGAAGGGTTGTTAAATGAAAACATTCGCGGCTCAACTTCTGATATATTAATTCCACAATCTACACATGAAAAGTTTTGGCTAAACAGAATGTCTTCATCTTCTTTTTTTTCTGTTTCTTTTTCTTTTTCTTTTTTAGTTTCTTTTTTACTTTCATTTTTATCATCTTTTTTATTTTCTTTTTTAGTTTCAACATTAACGACTACCAAATTATTTGTAAGTGCCATTGCAGACTCTATGGATTCAGAAAGTCGTTTTTGTATGCCTTCACGCACAACCAGCCTATCTATTAAAATTTCTATGGTATGTTTTTTGTTCTTTTCCAAAGAAATTGATTCACCCAAATCATAAACTTCGCCATCAATTCGCGCCCGTACATAACCGTTTTTTCTTGCATCTTCTAGCAGTTTTATATGCTCCCCCTTACGCGCCCTAACAACAGGTGCAAGAACTTGTAAACGTGTGCCTTCTGGTTGCAATAAAATCTGGTCTACGATTTGGTCTATTGTTTGTTTTTCTATAACTTTTCCACATTTGGGGCAATGCGGAATGCCCACGCGTGCAAATAATAAGCGCAAATAGTCATAAATTTCTGTTACTGTGCCTACTGTAGAGCGTGGGTTATGGTTTGTGGTTTTTTGGTCTATGGAAATAGCCGGACTTAAACCCTCAATAAAATCAACATCAGGTTTTTCCATTTGCCCAAGGAATTGACGCGCATATGATGACAATGATTCTACATATCGCCGTTGCCCTTCTGCATAAATTGTATCAAATGCTAGTGATGTTTTTCCAGAACCACTTAATCCAGTAAACACAATCATTTGATTACGTGGAATTTCTAAATCTATATTTTTAAGATTATTACCCCTTGCGCCTTTGATTCGTATTTTATCATTCTGTTTTTGTATCTGTTTCATACTAATAATTTCCTCTCACTAGTCAATTTATGGAATGTATAGTATATCATAATATAAAAAATATACCTATAACAATTGTGTTTCGTGTTTTTGTGCGGTATAATCATACATGGAAAATTTAAGAACAGATTAGGGGGATTTTTTGTGAAAAAATATGATGTATTCCTTTTTGATGCAGATAATACTTTATTTGACTATGACCTTGCAGAAAAAAACGCGCTTTCTATTATGATGGAACGCCATGGGCTTGGTTATAGCGAGGAAATACGCGACAAATATCGCGAAATTAATGCAGATGTATGGGGCAAATTTGAGCGAGGCGAAATAACAAAAACAGAGCTACAATCATCTAGGTTTGAATTATTATTTAGGCATATGGAAGCCAATATTAATATTGATGGGGTTGCCTTTAACGATGGTTACATTAAACATCTTGGAGAAGGTTCGTATTTAATTGATGGTGCTTATGAAATATGTAAAGATATAGTTAAAGCTGGTAAAAAGTTATACATTATAACCAATGGGCTTTTGGCAACACAAGAAGCTAGGATAAAGCACTCAACCATTAGTAAATATATCTCTGATTCTTTTATTTCGGAAGTTGTGGGATATGAAAAACCTCATATCAGGTTTTTTGAGCATGTTATTTCTAGTATTTCACCACCAATTCCAAAAGACAAAATTATTATAATTGGTGACTACCTCAAAGCTGATATAGCTGGTGGTATTAACATTGGCATTGATACATGTTGGTTTAATCTTCGTGAAGAGGAAAATAAAACAGAAATTAAACCTACTTATGAGATAAAAAAATTAAACGAATTGCATAAATTCATCTAATAAATCTTAATGAATCTTTAAAGAATGGGGAATCTCATTGACCAATGTAGATAACCTGGAAGGGATGTTATTAACAAATATAAATACAAACTTTCCAGTCACTCCTCCAACTGAAAAAGAATTTGAACAACAGGCAAATAAGTTGCGTGAAATTATGTCGCAGCTCTATTTTGTGACGGATGAAGAATTTGCAGACATAAAACGTAGAGTAAAAGCAAGCGTGGTAGTAAAAGTTGATATGGGTGTTGCAGTGGTTGATAAACAACAGCATAAATCTTGGCTTCCCAACCGCCGCGCCGATTTAGATTTTTTCTTTTGGAAGAGATACAGAAAATTCCTTGAGATAGACAAACAATGGAATCCCCGTATTATAGGCACACTAGACCGTGTTTCTGATGAAATAATAGACCTACTTGGCGACCCTCAAAACAAAGAGGATTTTCAACGGCGTGGGCTGGTAATGGGTGATGTTCAATCTGGGAAAACAGCCACATACACAGCAATATGCAACAAAGCAACAGACACTGGTTATCGTGTGCTTATAATATTGGCGGGAATACAAGAAAACTTGCGCCAACAAACACAAGGGCGGTTGGACTCAGAATTTTTGGGACTGCGAAGCGAACATTTTTTAAATCCAAAACGTAGTATAGAAACAGCCCGATTTGGTGTTGGCAAATATGGCAAAGAAAAACGAGTAGAATCTTTTACGTCTGTGGTAAGGGATTTTGATAAAAACATTTTAACCACCCTTAATCTTTCGCTTCACAGTGTAACCAGCACTGTCCTTTTTGTTGTGAAGAAAAATAAAAGCATTTTAAATAATTTAATAAATTGGCTTCAAAATACTACAGCAGACTCTGGTGGTACAATAGATTTACCTGTGTTGCTTATTGATGATGAAGCAGATAACGCCTCAATAAATACAAACGATGCAGATAGCGAACCAACGGCAATTAATGATGCTATTCGTCGTTTGTTAAAATTATTTAGGCAGGCTTCATATTTGGGAATTACAGCAACACCATATGCAAATATTTTCATTGACCCTGATAAGGAATCAGAAATGTATGGGCATGATTTATTCCCAAGGGATTTTGTTTATTTGTTGTCTCCACCAACAAATTATATTGGTGCAGATTGTCTTTTTGGTGATGGAAAAAGTAATTTTTCAAATGTTATCCAGCCGTTATATCCGTCAGAATTGGATGCATTTTTCCCATTTGGGCATAAAAAAGACCTAGAAATTACAGAACTTCCGCCAAGCATGAAAGAGGCAATATCATATTTTTTGCTGGTTAATGGTGTTAGGGATGTGCGTGGGCACAAAGAACATAGGTCAATGATGATTCATGTTAGCAGATACACAGATGTACAGAATCAAATTCGTGATTTAGTAAACGAGTGGATTATTCAAATACGTTCCGATTTGCAAAACTATGCGGGTTTGCCTGAAAATGTTAGCAATCAAATACCCAGTATAGCCGAACTAAAAAAGGTGTGGGATAAGTTTTCATTAGCATTAAACGTAAAAATTGATGAGCAACCTATATCATGGTTTGTTTTTTTGTCAAAATATTTATTTAGGGCAGTTGCACCTGTAAATGTTAGGGCTGTAAACCAAGAAAGTGGCGCTACGGGCTTAGATTATCATAATCACCAAAGTGATGGATTACGTGTTATAGCAGTTGGGGGTGACAGCCTTTCAAGAGGGCTTACTTTAGATGGATTATGTGTAAGTTATTTCTATCGTCGTTCAGACATGTATGACACATTATTACAAATGGGGCGATGGTTTGGTTATCGCCCTGATTATAGCGATTTGTTTAAAATATGGATTAGCATTGATGCAATTGACTGGTATGGATATATTACAAATGCCTCTTCAGAACTAAAATTGGAAATTGCAAGAATGAAAAACGAAAATTTAACGCCTATGGATTTTGGGCTGAAGGTACGACAGTCACCAGATTCTTTACTGGTTACTGCAAAAAATAAAATGCGCTCTGCTACAGCAATCGAACGCCCTATTACCTTATCCGCTAGGGTATTGGAAACCCCAAGGCTTAGAACAGACAAAGAAACTTTAAAATCAAACGAGACTGTTTTTAAAAATTTTGTAAAACAATTGTCACAAATAGGACAACGCACCACCAGAGAGGGTGCAACATATTTTTGGGAAGATGTAAACAAAACAGAAATTGTACAACTTTTGCGTGATTTTAAAACTCACCCTTGGCATTTAAATTTCCAAGGTTTTGCTCTAGCAGACTTTATTCAAAATAACAAAACAAAAACCCTATTATCTTGGGATGTGGTAATTATTGAAGGTTCTGGAATAGAGTATAATAATCTATTTTGTGGAGAAGAACAATTAACAATAAAACCTGTGCGACGCGCGATTAAGGCTACAAAAGACCAAATTAGCATATCAGGCACAAAAGTGCGTGTTGGCTCTGGTGGAATCGCAAAAATTGGCTTATCCACAGAAGAACGCAAACAAGCCACAATTAAATTTCTTAGTATTAATCCAAAATCAAGAAGTACGCCTGATAGTGCATATTTAAGAGTTTCGCGCCCTCCCATATTGATGTTGTATGTTATATTTGTTGACAGGGAAAATCAACTAAGTTATATTGAAAACGGCGTTTTTGTACCTGAATATCTATATGCGTTGGGTATAGGTTTCCCAGACAATGGAGAAGAAAAAATCGCACGTTATATAATAAATACTGTAGAATTTCGGCAATATAGTGAGTCTGATTAAATTTTACAAAAACAAGAAGATGATATAATGAATCCTGAATTTTTACAAAAACAATGGGACAGCATTGATTACAAAAGTGGTGGTTTTTTACAAATAGATACATTACATCCACTGGAATGGTTTATTGGTTATCAAGATATTAGTAATGTTCGCAGAAAAACATTGTTAATTATTAGTCGCGCCCCAATTGATATAGTAGAATCATCAAAATCCATGGATGTTGTGCGTCGCAGAAAAGAAGACGGACGATGGACATTAGCCTTTGAACTCATTAATACTGAACAAGAAGGTGTTTTTTCTGTGTTTTGTTGTGATATGATTGAACATTCACGCAAGGCAAAAAATGAACCGACCGCGCTTGTTTTGGCAATTAGCCGTTATAAACATTGGAGCAGATTACTTAGAACACATTCAAAAGGTATGATGGATGAATCCACATGCAAAGGTTTGATTGGCGAATTGTTATTTTTAGAGGAAAAATTACATTCCTCTACAGATGCAGAGAAAAATACAGATAAATACATAATAGTTAATGGATGGGTGGGGGGAGATAATGCAGACCAGGATTTTATGTATACAGATAGTTGGTTTGAAATTAAAACGGTTGGTATCAGTGCCGAAAAAGTTACAATTTCTTCACTGGAGCAACTTGACCGTACAGATTACGGGGAACTTGTTGTTATATATGTGGATAAAGCAAACAGAGAAGGTTCTTTTTCCCTTAATGAGTTAGTAACTCGTATCAAAAATTTACTTTTATCAGAGTCAGATATTGACTCTCTTGAGTTATTCGAGAGCAAATTAACAACATATGGTTATATTGATTTATTTGAGTATGGTCAACAAAAATATTTTCATTTTAACACCAAAAAATACAGAGTTGATGACACATTCCCTAAACTAACAACTAAACTGGTGCATATCGCTATAACTTCTTTAAAATATGAAATAAATCTGCCCTCTGTCGAAACATGGCAAATATGTTAGTTAAGCTACTTGCACACAACAATTAAATACAGTACAGTATCTTAAATTGCAGAGTGGGGACTATAATACCATAACATTTTAAGGGTCTATCTAAATTCCTATGGTCATGTAGGGGACGCGCCCCTGCGCGTCCCGCCTGTTTTTATTAGAAGCATCATTTGCGGGACGTACAGAGGTGCGTCCCCTACAACCACACAGGTTTAGAAGTACCTCATTTTATTTATTTTGGAGGTTTTATTAATGAAAGCAATTAATATTAATCAAGATAACTTTGAAGCGGAAGTTATACAGTCTGATGTTCCTGTTTTGATAGATTTTTGGGCACCATGGTGTGGACCATGTCGTATGATTGCCCCCATTCTTGATGAAATAGCCGAGGAAGAATTTGGCATAAAAGTAGGCAAAATTAATGTAGACGAAAATCCAGAACTAAGCGAAAGTTTTGGTGTAACAAGTATCCCACTACTAGTTGTGATAAAAGATGGCAAAGTTGTTAATCAAGGATTGGGTGCAATGGATAAAGAGACATTATTGGAGATGATTGCACCACACAGAGAGGCTGTTAGCGTATGACAATTGGCACAGTGGGAAATGCAACTACTATTGTTTCAGAAAATAACACAGCAAAAGCAGTAGGCAGTGGTGATTTACAAGTTTTCTCTACCCCAATGATGATTGCATTAATGGAAAAGGCGGCTTGTGACTGTTTTGTTGATATACAAAGTGAAAATGGTCAAAGTTCTGTGGGGACTCAAATTAGCGTCGCCCACACGTGCGCCTCCGCACTTGGAGCAAATATTTCGGCAACTGCAACTATTACTGAAATTGACGGGCGTAGGGTTTCTTTTGCAGTGGTTGCGCATGAAGGAGAAAAAGAAATTGGAAAAGGTACTCATGAGCGTTTTATTATTGATACAGCGCGCTTTATGAGTAAGTTGCAGAGCACACAGTAAGAGGTTCTAATGCCCCATTCCTGTGGTTGTTTTGCTTTGCATGTGTTCAAATGAAAAGGGATATACTAACATGGATGATGAACGTAAGTTAATGAAAGATAAGGATTTTCTTAATAAAATTATTGGACAAAACATTATGAGAGAGCGCCTTATAAGGAACATGAGTCGTGAAGAACTTGCAGAAATTATTGGTTTATCAGTGGCACATCTGGGATTAATTGAAATAGGAAAACGAGGACTTGTTGCACATACTTTTTATAAATTGTGGTGCACATTTGATATTCCTATAGAATATTTTTTTAGAATTTCACCAACTAACCATTTAGAAGAATTCTTTGCTGGAGGTAAAATACTAGCAGATAATCGCAAAAAAGTTATGAGTCTACTGACTAACCTTTCAGAATTTGAACTGCACTTTTTTGTGGATTCCATAAAAGCCTTTAACAGCATGAAAATAAATATTGAAAAAAAATCCAAATAAAAAGTAAAAAAATAACTGTAGAAAATCTACAGTTATTTTTTTGAAATTTTTTTGAAATTTGTTTGTAACACTATTGACATCAAATTAATATATTGTTAATATGTTTGTAATATTTTATCATCATCAATGTGATTTTAAATAATTAAGGAAGAAAACAAAGGGGATCTTATGTTTACCAAAAACAAAGTTTTGTATGTATTAGCAAGCACAGTTATGTTAGCAATTTTTTCATTTGTTTTTAGCTCCACTGTTTATGCAACCACGCGTGGTATTGTAACTGGCAATCCAGTTAATGTTCGTTCTTCTCCATATATTGGCGAAAACCGTCTTTTCCAAGTTGAGCGCGGACAAGCCTTGTACATCCATTCAGTAGTTGGTGATTTTTATAGAGTTACTGTTAATGATTATGAAAATGTTTATATAGCACATGAATTTGTACGAATTTACAATACACAAGGTACAATTAATACTGATTTTGCATGGGTTTATGACTATCCACGAGAAGAGGGTGGTGTGTCGTTTTCGCTAATTGCAATTGACAGACCTATTGCAATTACAGCAGTTTTTGCAGATTGGTATGCCGTTGAACATTTGGGGCGTGTTGCATTTATAGAGCGCACTCATGTAAATGTTCCAGAATTTGTATCTTTACCATATAAGAGATTAGGGTATACTATTGCTGATGAGGTTATCAGTCTTGCAAGGCAGTATCTTGGTACAAGATATTTGTGGGGTGGAATGTCACCCAATGGATTTGATTGCTCTGGATTTATGAATTATATTTTCCGCCCATTTGGTATTTACTTACATCGTCGCTCTATTGATATGGCGACAAACGGAGTTTATGTAAGTCGCAAAAATCTTTTACCTGGTGATTTGGTGTTTTTTGCGACAATGGGTGGTGGGCGCGTTTCTCATGTAGGGATGTATATTGGTGGTGGAGAATTTATTCATTCATCATCACAACGCACAGGCGTAATGATTAGTAGTTTAAGCACAGCATACTGGAATAGAACGTATGTTACAGCGCGAAGGGTTTTGCCATAGTGAATCGAAATTTTAAAACAAGAATAAAAACTGAATTACAGGATTTTACAGCCAAGCAGATGCAATTTTTTGCTTGGCTTTGTGCCGTTCGTGCACTTCCATTTTTGGGAATTAAAAGAAGATTTTCATTCTGGAAGCGTAGCGAAAGACAAGAGCATTTATTTTCACTGTTTTGGACTTTGGATGTAGTTAATTTGCTAACTATTTCAGGGATTCGCATAAACAAAGAAGATGCTACAGAAGTAGCACATTCTGCAGCAAAGGCTTCTGTTGTGGCGGCTAATGCTACTAGAAACAGCACTGCACATCATGCAATCAAGTCTATAGCATGTGCCGCCAATGCCGTTTCAGAGGATGTTATGTCTAACAAAAATGTTACAAATATTGCTATAAGCCTTTCAACTGCAAGTGTTAATAATGCGCAATCTGCCGTACCATTTTTTGGAGTGTCTTCAAAGTTGGCATTTGTTATTTTTTTAATCCTTATTTCCTCAATTCCTTTTCTGGTTCTTGTGTTTGCTGGCGATATAATAAAACAAGCTACAACGTTAAATGATACTACCATTTTAATTATAGCTTTTATCTTAGCACTCGCCGTTGGTCTTATTATTTATACAATATATAGTGTCATTGAAAAGCGGAAAGTTCAGGCTTTTTCGCGAATAATAATAAATGACATACATGCAATAAAATATGATGATTTAGAATCTATCGACTATAATACCCAAGTTTATAATAAGACTTGGGTTAGATTTATCAAAAATTTACGCAGAATGAAATGTGGCTATTGGGCTGATTTGTATGAAAATTTATTTGAAAATAAATTTGTAATGGATAAAGATGAATTATGGCGGCGTATAAGCATTCCACGCAGAGAACAGGCGCGTGGTGTTGTTCATGTTGCAGAATATTTGGAACGCGAAAAAAGAGACAGGGATTTTGACACACGCCGTAGAAACTTTGATATAAAGACATTTAGTTTAGAAACAGTCGATAAAAAAAGTGAATGACAAAGAGTTTAACGAATGGGAAAATTATGAGTATTGTAAATAAAGATGTACAACATTTTATAAACAGTATGTATTCTCTGCCTTTGGGTAAATTGGCAGAGTTGCAAAAATATGCATTAGATAACAACTTTCCAATAATAGATAATGAAACTGCAAATTTTTTAAGCACAATGATATTACTTACACAACCCCAAAAAATCCTTGAAGTGGGCTGTTGTATAGGATTTTCTGCATGTCTTATGGCTTCCCTAATTAATGACGAGGGGCATGTAACAACAATAGACCGTTATCCCTTGATGATAGGGCGCGCCAAAGAAACATTTAAAAATCTGGCATTTGAAAACAAAATTACCCTAATTGAAGGTAGTGCAATAGATGCATTGCAAGATTTGGTAAATGAAAATGCAGTTTTTGATTTTATTTTTTTAGATGCTTCAAAGGGGCAATATAAAAATTTTTTGCCTTTATTATTACAACTTTTAAAGGAAAAAGGCGTATTATTAGCAGATAATGTACTACAAAATGGTGATATTGCAAAAGACCGTAGCGAAATAATAAAAGACCAACGCACAATTCATAAAAATATGCGTGAATATTTGCAAATGATAACAAACACTCAAGGACTACAAAGTAGCATTATCCCAATTGGTGATGGGTTGGCATTAACCGTAAAATTATAGTAAAAAAGCGGCGTAGCGCCGCTTTTTTACTCCTAATGCGAATCAATGGTTAAAATTTCGCAACGCTGAAAATCCTCGTCATTCTGAGCTTGACTCAGAATCTCTTTAAAAAGATTGCGGATCAAGCCCGCAATGACGGCGCATTGAAGCCAACTCTTGATTGGTGTTCCTAAATCCCTTGTACAACCAAATGGTTAAGGTCTTCAAAACGATAACCCATTTCTTTGTATTTTGTTAGTAGTTCATCAAGTATTGTAGCATTTGTTTTTGATGTGTTATGCAAAAGAATAACCGCACCTGGGTGCGTGCGTGGAATTAGCTTTGAAAAAGCCTCTTCTTTGGTAGGTTGATTATTTTCTTCCCAGTCTTTGTATGCAGAACTCCAAAAAATTGTTTTATAACCCAATTCTTGAGCCATTTTTAGATTTGTTTCGCTGTAAATCCCTCTTGGAGGTCTGTAAAATTTGGGGATTTCTTGCCCTATTATTGCTCTATAATGCTCTTCCACTTGGTTAAGTTCTTTTTGAAAGGCTTCTTTACTGTCAATTTTACTCATATCAGGGTGGGTCATTGTATGATTTGCTACAATATGCCCTTCTGCAACCATTCGTTTAATTAAGTCGGATTGGTCACGGATATACGTACCCACCAAAAAAAACGCCGCTGGAACTTCATGCTTTTTTAAAGTATCTAAAATTCCATTTGTTAAATCCACTTCATAACCAGCATCAAAAGTAAGGTACAAAACCTTATCATCTGCATCCCCGCCAATAAAATAAGCATCAAATTTCTTTAAATGCTCTGCTGTAGCAGGTCCTGTGGGTCTATCTCCATTTTTTGGAAAGTGAAGCCCCCAATTTTCGCCTCCATAAGCAACAAAATTGCTACAAACTAAAATGAAAGTAATTAAAGATGTTATGATTAAAAATTTTCTCAAAATATTCACCTCTTTTATATCATTTGTAGAAGTGAATTTTTTATTTTAAATTTCTATGGAAGTTTTGGCATTTATAGGAATTATTAAAGACACGAAAAACGCGAATGCGTTTTTCAGGAAAGGGGTCAAGGGGACTCGTCCCCTTGTGGGTGTGTGAGGGTGAAACCCTCACTATCTATCTTATCACTAGGAACAAATTTAAAAACAATAGCAGCGGCAACAAATAAAATTGCAATTCCAGCAATTCCATAGTGTGATTGACCTGTAATTAACGCAATTATGCCAAAAATCGCCGTACCCAACATAGAAGCAAAACGACTACACACATTATAAAAGCCAAAATATTCGTTAGATTTTTCTTTTGGTATGATTCGCCCAAAATAAGAGCGTGAAAGCGCCTGAATCCCTCCTTGTGCCGTGCCTACCAGCATGGCAACAAGCCAAAACATAATCGTGAGGGTACGCATTTCTCTTTCTGGATTCATAAAAAAAGCAATTACACAAATGGCACAATAAGTAAATATTGCAAAATAAATCATGCTTTTTGCGCCTACTTTTTGTGACATTTTGCCATAAATAATTGCAAATGGCATTGCAACAAATTGCGTAGCCAACAACACCATAAGTAACGTAATGGCACTTAATCCAATATCTGTGCCATAAGCAGTAGCAAGGCGAATAATCGAGCCTACACCATCACTGTAAAGGAAAAATGCAAGCAGAAAAATAAGTATATGCTTTTGTGTAGCAATTTCTTTTGCTGTTGTCCAAATGCGAACAAAACTTTTTCGTACATATTGTGATTCCTGTTCGCTTCCATATTTTTGATGTAC
>Ga0123355_10006161_pt1 | contig 17702 bp, 13 predicted proteins | sample TergutEmb28metaG_3_FD_89872 | JGI IMG/M metagenome (GOLD analysis project Ga0123355, IMG submission 89872) | Embiratermes neotenicus P1 segment gut microbial communities from Petit-Saut dam, French Guiana - Emb289 P1 | ecosystem: Host-associated > Arthropoda: Insects > Digestive system > Gut ...
AATTCAAGTGCCTTGGTGTACTCTCCCTGCCTAGCATACACAAAAGCAATGTTATTATAGGAAGTGGCGGTGTCCGGATGGTCTAAGCCCAACACCTTTTCATAGATTTTCATAGCCTTATCATACAATTCAAGTGCCTTGCCGTACTCTCCCTGACTAGTATACACACCCGCAATGTTATTATAGGAAAAGGCGGTGTCCGGATGGTCAAAGCCCAACATCTTTTCACAGATTTTCAATGCCGTATCATACAATTCAAGTGCCTTGGTGTACTCTCCCTGCCTAGCATACACAAAAGCAATGTTATTATAGGAAGTGGCGGTGTCCGGATGGTCTAAGCCCAACACCTTTTCACGGATAACCAAAGCCTTATCATACAATTCAAGTGCCTTGCCGTACTCTCCCTGACTATCATACACAGCCGCAATGTTATTATAGGAAGTGGCGGTGTCCGGATGGTCTAAGCCCAACACCTTTTCACGGATTTTCATAGTCTTTTCATACAATTCAAGTGCCTTGCCGTACTCTCCCTGACTAGTATACACACCCGCAATGTTATTATAGGAAGTGGCGGTGGATGGATGATCTAAGCCCAACACCTTTTCACGGATTTTTATAGCCCTTTCATACAATTCCAACGATTGGCTGTAGTTTCCAAGGTTGTCAAATCCAAAACCGCCCCGATTATATAAATATGCAATTTTTTCTTGATACTCGTCATCAGTCAGCTTTGTTTCAATAGTATTTAAACATGACTCCACATGTGGCGTTTGCTTTAAAAATCTATTATGGGACTCAATATCTCCGTATTCAAAATCATATGTCTTATAAAAAAGTGATAAACAGCATAGCATCCATAGTTGATCATGCTCTATTTTATCACGTACAACTTCCTGCAACAGTCGGTGCATGGAATACCCATTTCCATCCTCTTGCTTTTTCAAAAGGGAATACTTTGTTAACTGCCTCCAAATTTTATTGTTTTCCAGCCCATTTTGCAGGGCTTCATCCAGTGGCGAGGGCAACAACTCTGCGCCTTCATTAAACAATTCTTTGTAAATATTTTCAGGTGCCATGTATGCACACAAGTACAATAACTGCTGAGCCGCTTCCAAATCTATCTTATCAATAGAAATATTCATCGTTTCTGTAAGCGTTTTACTATAATCCATTACGCCTTCAGCATCATCCAGTGGTTTAAGTCCATACTCATGCAGCAAAAGCAAATACTCTGCATATGTAATCTCGCCGGCTACTATATAGGCCGCTGCTTGCTCTAAAGCTAACGGAAGATAACCCAAGCGGTTAGCTATTTTTGTGGCATTTTCGTTTTGATCCGACCGGTTAGCTATTCCTGTACGGCTCTCTAAAAAGGAAATGGCTTCTTCTTCTGTAAAAGTTGCAATATCTACACTTTCTCCAATGTTAAACTGCTTTTCTCTCGTAGTAATCAAAATATTTTGCAAGTTATTTTTCGGCCACCATTGGGTATCTCTGGCAATGCTTTCAACGTTATCATAAATAAACAGCCAGTTTTGATTTTCGCTCATCCAATTTAAAACAACTTTAATAATCAACTCGCTATCTTGCTGATCTTGATGTAGCAGGTTCATTTCTACAGCAAATTTTTTATATGATGATAGAACATCCATTTCGTTTTCGGCTGTTATCCACCATATACATTCATATTTGTCTGCATATCTATAGGCGTACTCCAAGGCGGTTTGTGTTTTTCCTAATCCGCCCATGCCTGTAATTATTTGAGTCAATGAAACAGTGCTGCCGCTTTCAAATCCTTTGCAAATTTTTTCAAAAACTTGATCCCTTCCGGTAAAATGTGGATTTTTAGCAAATAGAAGGTTGTTGAATGGAAGAGTGCCCGGGAATTTGGCTTTTAGAGACTTTGGAGCAAGATCTTTTTTAACTCCGGGAAAAGGAGGGCGCGGACGTGGAATTTCCTTATCATCAACGCCTCTTATAAGTTTCTTTTCTGCTGCTGCTTCATCTGATTCTAATTCAAATAAATCAATATAAATTATAGGAGCAAGCAAGCCTTCAGGTTCAACATCAGCTATTCTCACAGGTATCAATAATCGCTTTTCACTATTTACATCTTTATTAAGTGCTGCCTCCCATTCAGCTTGGCAATATTTTGAATTAAGATAATTTTTAGATAATACTGCGATAGTTCGTTCGGAATTGGTCAAGGCATTTTGCATCTCCCGCATAAAATTACCACCTGGCCTAAAATCCCATGCTTGAGTAATAGTAGTATAACCATCTTGTTCTAACACAGCGGCAATCCATTTTGCCCACTGCTTATCTGCTTTGTTGTAGCTTACAAAAAAATCCTTTTTGCTATTTTTATCACTCATTTTACGCCCCACCTACAATAGTGACTATTACCACTACATTAAATTTCTACAGAACGTTTGTGCTTTTTCCTCTACGGCCTGTACGATGATTTATAATATCCTCGCCCGTCTACCATGTCAATATTAATGTCATATCAAATGCAGAAATGCAGAAATTAGTCATAAAAGTACAGAAAAATTTATAATGAAGTTTTAATATAAAAAAACAGCGAAAAATATGCTACAATAGTCACGGAGGTTTTTAATTGTGGCAAAGTTGAAATATACGTTTAAGACAGATTCGCTTTTCAAAATTTTATTTGTAAAATATCCTGATTTGCTGAAAAGACTTGTTGCAGAACTGCTTAGCATAAAATACGAAAGCATAGAACAGTTGTCAATCACCAATCCTGAAATGACACCTGAAGAACTAGGTAAAAAATTTTGTAGATTAGATATAAACATGATATTAGATGGGAAGCATATAAATCTTGAAATCCAAGTAGATAATGAAGGTAATTACCTTGAGCGCAGTCTATTTTATTGGGCTAGAGAATACTCAACATCTATCAATGAAGGTGACGATTTTGCTCTTCTGCCTCCTACAATTGTCATTAGTATCTTAGACTTTAAGCTATTTGATTGCGAAGAATTTCATTCAGAATTTAGGCCGCTTGAAGTCACAAGGCATACACCACTAACCGACAAAATGATATTACACTACTACGAGCTTAAAAAACTACCACCGTTGGCAGATGAGTATAACGGAAGGGATTTATGGCTACAACTGTTTAATGCGCAAACTGAGGAAGATTTATCAAAAATAGATGCATTGGGGGTGTCTGTAATGAATGAAGCAATATCAGCATATCGTCATGTAGCGGCTTCGCCGGAGTTTAGAGAAATTGAGCGTATGCGCTCTAAAGCCAGGCATGATGAAGCACAGGCTTTAAGCAATGCCAGGCGTAAGGAACGTGAGCATTGGCAAGGTGTGGTTGCTGAAATGGAAGCGGAAAAAGACGCACATTGGCAAGGTGTGGTTGCTGAAATGGAAGCGGAAAAAGACGCAGAAAACGCTGAACTTCGTAAACAACTTGAAGCCCTTCGCTCTCAACTTGAAAAATAATTAGAAGTGCCTGTAATACACATAAAAAAGATACTTTGTGCATAGCTCACAAGGTATCTTTTTTTCTTGCCTAATATGAAACCTCCTTAGCATATGGGTTATTATAGCTACCCTGTCAATATTAAATGTCATATGCATCTCTGCAAAAACATACGCTTGATGTAGGTGATTTAGCAATTTTTTAAACCTAAAACGTCTATTTCACCTAAAGTCATGGTAATACTTATACTGGTATGCGTAAATTTAAAGCTTAACGCACCTTACAGAAAACTTTAAACCACCGCCCTAAAATCGCTAAAAAACAGACAATACTTGTCATAAAGACTGATGGACAGAATGTATTCACATATATTAAAATGTTGCATAAATCTATTTGAAAAAAATTCCAAAATAAAACGCAACACCCTATTTACAAAAATATGGAAGGAACTGTTATTGATGACGAGCCGTAGCCTAAAAAATCTAAAATGCATTACTCTTGCCACCATTTTAATGGTTTGCTTGGCTATGTATTTTTCTACGGATGTTTCTGCTGTATCTGCAACCGGGGCAAGCGACGGTATCGACGCTATTTTAGTTATAGACACCAGCGGTTCCATGAGAACAGCAGATAGAGAACGCACTGCCATTGAAGCCGCTCATCTATTTATAGATATGATGGAAACAAGAAATTCTCGTGTTGGCATAATAGAGTTTACTAATGTAATCCATACGGTGGTACCGCTTACACCTGTAAACACCGTAGCTGAACGAGAAGAACTTAGAAATACAATATCCGGCTTTCAATACGGAGGCTGGACAGATATAGGCATGGCACTTAGAGCCGCCGCAGAAATGATGCTTATGTATGGGGATCGCTCCAACAGCCCTATGATACTCCTCTTTACCGATGGAGATATTGAACTTCCTGAATGGGGCGCACGCACGTTAGATGAGTCCTACGATGATGTAAGCTGGTCAGTAAATGCATTAACGGGTCATGTGCCTGTTTACACCATTGGCCTAAACTATCACGGAGATGTAAACATAGATTTTTTGCGTTCTATCTCTGATCGCACGCTTGGTCGCAGTTTTATAGTAAATCAAGCCTCTGCCTTGCCTTTGATTTTCAGCGAAATATTTGCAAGCCATATTAGATCTTCGCTAACAGAAATTGCAGATTTTATTGCAGAAGAAAACCAATATACAGATGTAACCGTGCCTATTCCAAGTGCTTTTGTGGCAGAAGCCAACATCATTATGCTATCCAGCAATCCTTTGTTAAATGTGCGCCTTACTGACCCAAACGGTAATCAGGCAAACTTTGACGGGGTTAGTCATATCCTTACCTATGCTAACCGCTACAGCATGATTAAAAGCATAGCCCCGGTTGTAGGAGAATGGACATTAAGCGTTTTGGGCGTGCCTCAAGACAGAATCACAGTCAATCTTATCTACAACTTTGATGTAAATGTTTCGGTAGCTGTCTCACAGGCTAATGTTCCGGGGCCTATATATGATCCAACTTTACCGGTGACAGTACAAGCAGGTTTCATTTTTGCAGACCAACGAATGCAGACCGATGATTTATTTATCAATGCAGAAGCAAAATTGTATGTCCACAGCAGTGCAATGGAGTTGCTTTATATGGTTCCCATGAGGAACACAGGCTCAAATTTTACTGTGGACTATATTACAGATTCGGGGATGGATGTTCACCTTACGGTACATGTTCAACACCCGGATTTTGAAACATCAAGTGCTTTCCTCACGGTAGCTTATAGCGAACCCGGCATTGCAATAGCAGAGGCAGAAGCGCAGTTGCGTGCAATTACAGAAGTGGCCGATAATGCTGTAACTCCCGCTCCGCCAATTGAGGAATACGAGTACTCAGCTCCACCTGTTTTAATGTATGTGATAGTAGCGGCAGTATTGGTATTGCTAGTATCACTTTTCTTCCTCTTTCGTAACAGCAAACCAAAGTCAACAATCTTTAGCGGCTACCTTGAAGTAAGGGCTTTACTTGAAGATGGGTTATATACTGCGCTGGAAACGCCGGATCTGTCTACCTTCCATGGGCGCATTACCTTATACGAATTTTTAAGCCTTACGCTAAAAAATCAAGGCAAGCGGATATTAAAAGCCGTAGACGTTGGAGATATCTATATTCAATCGGATCGCATGGGAAATGACCCCGTGTTGCTCCTGCAAAATAAAGGCAATTCTCGGATATTAGATGAGGAGGAAAATCCCATAGATGCTACAAATTCATTTTTATGGCACAACAATAAAAGGCTAATTTTCACCCATAAAGAAATGGTAAAACTAGAAATGACCTATAGATCAAAAGAAGATTAGACAAAAGAGAGGGGTATCTATATGAAGCTGTCGGCGGAAACGAAGGCAGACTTGCGAGAGCTTGACTACGAATACGGAGGTGGAATAACCACACTAGGCACCAAAACCGAGCTGATAGATAAGCCTATCTTAATAGTAGGCTTGGGCGGCACGGGCGTGGAGTCTCTTATTCGAGTTAAAAAGTCTATCAACCGTCACTTTAAGTTAAAAGCAGACGAACTTAGTCGGGCTACAGGCGTAAGGCGTTCTGATAAACCTCCACAGGTAGAATATTTTGGCATAGACTCTGATGATAATTTGGTAAATATCAAATACATGGATATGTCCTTTACTGATGACGAATTTGTATTATTGGATAACGCCAACTTAACTTCCATCTATAAAAATCGTGATACGGTATTCAAATTTTCTACCCAGGATTGGATTGCGGATAACCTGCGCCTTCAACAAGTAAAACATGGCGCAGGAGGCATTCGCCAAGCAGGACGTTTTTTGCTTACCATCAACACCAACCGAATTGTTAACCTCCTTACGGAAAAAATTAACCGCCTAACGGCAAATCGAAACGCTAATGATTTGCTGTACGTGTTTATCTTAGTGGGCTGTGCAGGTGGAACAGGCAGTGGCATTTTTATAGACACGCCTTACATTATCCGTAAAATTGCAGAGCAAAAAGGTTTTGAAACTGAAAACATCGGCATGATCTTCTTGCCGGACGTTACATTGTCAGACAGCATAATAGATGGCTCTGCCGCCCTTAATATTAAGGCTAACGGCTTTGCCGCGCTAAAAGAGCTTGATTATTTAATGAACATCGAGCAAAATGGTGAATCTTTTGAGCATAACTATGCTGATCTGGAGGTGCGCACAAATCGCCCGCCATACGATTTGTGCCACCTGATAAGTGCCAAAGACGAAATGGGCAAGCTTCTTCCCAATGCCAAAAACTACTGCATGAATGTAGCGGCAGAAACCATAATCAACTTTATTGCAAGTGAAGAAGCGGTAGATGGTCAAAGTTATACAATAAATTCTTATCTGTCTAACATTGAAAATAACAAGGCAGCTTTTTTAATGACCCATCAGCAAAAACAGCCTGTAAACTACATTTATAACACGGTTGGGGCGGCAAGTGCCCAACTGCCAATAGAATTTTTAATAAATCATCTTACTTGGAAGATGTTTAGCGAGCTTGCCCCATTGTTTGATAAGGTACCAACTTTGGAATCTACTCAACAAACTTTAGAGGCATTAAAGATAGACTTGCAAACTTTAGAGCGAGACTTTAACCAAGACAAGCCACGTTTGCGCAATTTTAAAGATTATGATCATGCAGTGTTGGCTCAGCGTCCTACAATAATAGACGATGCAATTAAACAAGATTTAGTACGCCTAAAGGAACACTATGATAACAAGGCGGCTCAAATTTTGGAATCCTTTGATAAGCTTATGGCAGATAAAAATAATATTTTGCACCAGCGTTTTGCAGATTTAGAAACAGGCCCTTTCTACCTCCTAAAAGAATTATCAGACCTATATGAATGCTCTGTGCCGGGCTTAATTGACAACATTCGCAAAAAAGATATTCCTCATAAACGGGAGCATAGGGACACTATTTCAACTTTAGAACTAAAGCGTCAAGCATGTATAGACCGCTTTGCTCAAAAGTCTGTGCTGGATGTATTCGCCAAAAAAAATCAAGCTCTGCAACTAGGGCGTGTTAGCGAAGATTATGTTAAGGCTATGGATAAAAATATGGCATACGACACTCTTGATAGCCTTTATGAGACTATTACAGGCAAGTTAACACGTTACAACGACAAAGTTATTGATACTTTTTGCGAACTTCTGACAGCGTTAAAAGAGCTGTTTGATAAATTTCAGCATCCGCAAAATCGTACCAGAGATATTACAGAATCTTTTACATTAGATTTAGTAAATGCTCTTACATTTTGCGAAAGCTTTGAAAAAGACAACGATCCATCCGTGGCCATAGACTATAAGACTGCTTTAAAACGCTTGCTACGAGACATGATCATCAAACCAAGCTGGATTCCCGGGTCTGATAATCGCATAGTAGAGAATCTTAACTCGTTTGTGACAAGCCAGTTCCAAAATGTAATGCATAAATCTTTGGATTATTATTTGACTCTGCTTGCCAAAAACAATAATGCACAAGCAGATCAATATATCCAAGAAAAGGTTAATACACTATACGAACAGGCAAAAGTAATGTTCCCAATGAACCATATACCCAGCGGACTGCATATAACATTTCCGCCGTATACCTACTTGTCTGTTCCTGCCAATGCGCCACAAATAAGGAATGTTGCCAGAGATTTAGCCGGACGCTTATCCAATATTAAATACAGCCGCATGGTTAATCGTTTGTACATGCTTAACCTAAAAATTGCAGTGGCTTTGTATTGCTACAAAGAGCTTAACGAGTACGAGGCTGTATATGAGGCTTCTTTCAATAAGATAGTAGGCTTACACTTGTATGAAAGCAGCACAAAAAATTGGAAGAACCTGCCCTCTCCCAACTATGACAGGCTCTGGACAGCAGAATATGAAAATAACCGTGAGCGCAACAAAAATAATCGTATCAGGCAAATTTTCGATCAAGCAAAGGAACATAAGCTTATCCGGCTAGATGAAGTAAGCAGCAGGTATGTTTGTCTTTATGGGGATCACATTGATACTGACAAGCAGTTTGGGCATATCGAAAAAGCTGTAGCCGCCCGCACTTTATCCGCTCCTCAAGCCAGGGCAGCAATAGGTCAACTGGACAATTTTTTAAATGACCCTGCCCGTGAAAAGCATAAAGTCTTTTTGTTTGATACTGAATTTTTATCAGGAACCAACAAACCGGATGATGAATATGCAAAAGGTGTGTTTATATACATGCCTGCTCTTAACGAGCGCATGGCTAAAGAAGTAACCCTAAGAGAGCATATCAAATCATTAAAGAAAGAACTGGAAAAGATTGATCGCAACGAGATCAAATACAGCCATTTTTCCCAAGCACTTTATATGGGAACAATAATAAAACGGCGCAAAATTTATAAATATGTCTTAGATGGCATAGAATATATTTTATACACCATGGAAAATATTAACGATCAATATGTAGATTTTGATGTTTTCCAAGAATATTTGTCATTGGATGAAGGCACCGCAACTTATTTGCAAAAAAAGGCTCAAGATGCAGAAAACCGCTATACAGACGAGCAATACGCCAAGTTATTAAAAGTAATAGATGGCTACATCAAAAGCTATACTGAAAAACTAGAGCTATTAAACCAATCCTTTTACGAAGAGCGGGATGGTGACTTGAAAAAACTATTTTACAGAGAAATGCGGGACGTGTTCATCAAAGAGAAGGCTGCGTTATCATGATAGTGCAAAGTAACCCTGTATTGTTTATTCTTTGTGGTCAAACAATGGCTATGCAGCAGCCTCTTATGCGCATTTTTGCAGATTATGGTTTAAAGAGTGTTGCCTTTATTGCTCCGGAAGCAATGCCCAAGGAAAAATGGCTAAAAAATGAAATTAACCGTGTTCAACAAGAATTTATCAAGCAATCGTATAATTCCTCCGGGATAATACGCATTAACTATCTTTTATCGGGCGATAGTTGGGATATCCCGGCTTTAAGGGAAAACATAGAGAGATACATCTCTATGTTGTATCCGGCTGAGATTTATACAGATATCTACTGGACTTTAGACGACGCAAGTGCTTTAGATGGCCGTACTCCCAACCGCATTAAAACAATGTCAATGCTACGTGAAATATTGAGTAGCGGGACATCAAATGAAAAAAATGACAAGATACCACAAGTTTATTTAATGTCAAATTTAGATAGCGGAAATGCACCTATCACTATGGATGAGATATTGAGGACGATAGCTTTGCTTGTTCTGTTTAAAGATTATGAGCCAAAAGAATATCCCGTAGCACCGGATGCATCTTTGTATAATGAATTCATATTTGCAGAAAATGCTTCGGAATATCATAATGGCCCGGGCTTTTGGACAGCAGGCATACGTTCTCTTCATGTGCCTGTAGAGTCATTAAAAAAACTACTGACAGCAACTTTGCTTAATTGGGAGAAAAATAGGGACGAGACTCCCCCGCTCCCAAATTTTGAAAGGTATATCCATAGCGAATTCGCATCCTTTTCAAAAATAGTAGACCAAGAATACATCTATGGGCTTGCTATACCGGATGTAAACAAGGAAAACTATAACGGCTTTATCAGAGAAGATGTAATCGAAAAATTATTTGGCGAGCGTCTTAATGATGTTTTGCAAATGTATGACAGCAAAAGTGTTTATTTGCCCGATATAAGCAACCTAAAGCAAACTATAGAGGACTTACCCTTTTACTGTGCTTTAGATTTTTTAGGTGACGGTGGAGAATGGAGAACAGCAACAGATAAAGTATTGTCCGAAAACAAGGAAACTTTAGAATACTGTGTAAATGATTTAAAAAAATGGCTGGCAACTGAGCATAAAACAGATGCAGAATCCCGCCGTCGTTTATCTTTATTGGTTCAAACGGATGCATGGCCGTACCACTTAGCTGAAGAATATGTAGAGCGTTTATTTAAGATAAACGCTTTGCAAACTCTTGATAATCATTTGGAGCAAATTTTAGCCATTATTAACGACTGTTACGATAGCCTTTTGCAACATTTAGAAACAGTAAATCAAGAAAAAAATGAGCTGACAGAGGCTGTCACAGAGCTTAACAATACTTTTGAACCGTTTATACCTTGTGTATCAGAATATTTTTTGGATTTGTTTGAAAAATATGCAGATTCCCACGAGAAAGAGTTACGGGCTTTAACTTCTCCGTTGGCTAAACATCTTCGTAACGATTCCTTTAGTGACCATATAGCCCAAATAGAGGATTTTATAGAACGAAAACTAATGCCGAATTTAGAGCAATCTTTTACAATGCTTCTTTCTCACTTGACAGCATCGGGCAAAAGGTTTCCTGTATTATTTGCAGATTGGGCTATGAGCCGCCGCCATTTAAATATTCAGCTTAATACCGGGTATGTAGGCTTATATACAGAAGCAAATGTTTTTATGCCAAATTTTAAAGCATCGGAAATAAAGTCAAGCTACGAGTCCCAAGGAATAGACCGCATGAATTTTTTTGTTGACAGTAAAGCTCAGCGCATAGATGTGCTGTATCATGCAGGTACATTTAACCTTGATGATTTGTATTACAAGGAGCTGTATGTGTAATGGAGAGCGTAGGAAAATATTTATTACACACTCACAATGAGTCAGCTATGGCAGTTCAGCAATTTACTTGGCACAGCCTACAAGATCAAGCGGTTTTAGAATGGCAATGGCCTCCGGATAAAAAAGTAAAGCTGATGCTGATATTTCCGTTGGAAGATACAGAATGCTCCGGTGTACCTGATATAGCTCAACTCTTAGAGTGGAACGAATGCACAGTTGTAAGTCGTAATTTATCAAGTGGTTTTCGTGGATCTATTCAAGGGCGATGCCAAAGATTTTTGATTTGCCCGGCCTACTTTAACGAAAGTAACAAAGTGGTGGTGTACAAACCTGCTTATACAACAGATTTGATATACAAAAAAAGCAGGGTAAGTGCCAGGGCGTTTTATAAACCCTTGCCGTTAAGCCGCTACACAAAAGTAACCTTAGATATAGAACTGCCGGAGGGTATTCAATCACCATGCAAGGCTCTTCAATATGGCATATATGAAAATAATCGTTTAATTGGGGTATATCCTTTGGATAAAAATGTTATAGCCGGGAAATATACAATCTATATACGTAAAAAGCAGCAAGTTAAATTTATGGTGGAAGAAGCTTATGCCCACCAGTTTGAAATTGAAATATGAAAATTTGAAATATGAAAGTTTGATTAACTAGGAGGCGCAGTTAAAATGGCTGAAGGTGTAAGAAAGCATGTTTTGTGTCCGTATTGTTGTTATAAATTTCATCCAAACGAGGCGGATTTTAGACTGACAGAACCCACCAGCAGGCCAAGTGCCGGCAATAAGACAAGCCCCGGCAGTAAGTCAACTGCCGCCAAAGGAAAGAAAAAATCAGACATAGGCAAAATAATAGACGAAAAGCTGTATCTGTATAATTTAGAAGTATTGCAAAACACTGAAATTGAATCTAAGAAAAACGCCTTGCAATATTTATCAGTAAATTTAAAAGATGACAGCCTAAAATATTCTAAAGATGATTTGGAGAAAAACGGATTTGTTCAGCGAATAACATACACAGATCATCATGGAAAGGAGCATAGTACGGAAGATAGGTTGTGCCCCAATTGCCATAATGTCTTGCCTATAGGTTATGGCTTGCGGGATACACTGCTTATTTCCATTCTTGGGGATGCCAGAAGCGGGAAGTCTGTCTTTCTTACTATGCTGGTTGCAGAGCTTGAGAATAACCCGGATTTGTTATCTAAGCTTACATTTATAGGGGATAAACTGGTTAAGGATAATTTTACTGACAATTATCAAAAGCCCTTGTTAAAGGAACACACACTAATCAGCTCTACTAAACGAAAAAAAATACCGCCTTTTGCATTTAATTATTGGTATCAATATAAAAGTGAGGACGGCACTTTTAAAGAAAACACCATTGATATAATTTTCTATGATATCGCCGGTGAGGATTTGAGAGATGATTCCGCCATTCGTAAAAATGGCTTTAATATTCGGGATTCATCCGGGTTAATATATTTGGTTGACCCTACTAATTTTAAAATGCTTACGGACTTATTCCGTTTTTCAGATAACTCATTAATAGATGCTATCCCGGAAGATAACTCTAATGATGATATTTTTAGCACCTTGTACAACTATTTTATTGGCTTTGAAAAGGACAAAAGCCCTATTCCCTTTGCAATGGTTTTGTCTAAGTCCGATTTATTTTCTCATGTGAAATTTGACTTTTTCAATAATAAGCCGGAAAATCGCATACAAAATATGCTACCTAATGAGGGGCACAAGGGAGCATTAAATATGCGTTGCATAAAAGGTCTAAATCGCGAAGTACGGGAGTTGCTAACGTATTTAAATGAAGAATCTGTAATTAATAATGCATTGGGATGCTTTCAAAACATTCATTGTTTTGCTATGTCAAGCTTGGGCAAAAAGCCATCCGCAGAGCAAATAAGCGACCCTAAAACCAACGAAACCGTAGAAAAAGGATATATCGACGGCCCACCGGAGCCGTTTAGAATAACTGAGGCGTTTTACTGGATTCTTATGAAAAATGGATTGCTTTATAAATTTGAAAATAATCGCTATACCAAAACCGGCCAGCCTACACTAGAACAGCCTACCAAGCGCACTTCATTTTGGGGACGCATAATTGATTTGTTTAAAGGTGCCGCTTGATAAACATGAACTCACGTTACATTGACAACAATAAGCAATATGTTACAATGTTTTTAGTGTAATTTCATAGTGAAACTATTAAGGAGGCTTTTGTAATGGGATGGAAAGCAGTATGTAAAGAATGTGGAGAACGTTCAAATTCAACAGAAACAAGCAAAGAAAAACCTTCTAAGCAACCTATGTGGGGTACAAAATGCCCAAATACACCTAGCGGAAAACACAATTTAGTTTGGGAAGAAGTTTAGAGAGTATGTTAGTGTGTTATGTTTTTGCATAACGCACTATTTTTTTACAACCTCCATTCGCCTACGCTGAATTACGTTATATTGACAATAATCAGTAGTATGCTACAATGTTTTTACTAGATCTACAACTATAATAAAACTATATAAGGAGGCTTTCATATGGGATGGAAAGCAGTATGCAAAGAATGTGGAGAACGTGGAAACTTCGTAAACAACTCTGAAAAAAAACCTTCAACGCAACCTATGTTGGGTACACCATGCCGAAATACACCCAGCAAAAAACACAATTTAGTTTGGGAAAAAGTTTAAAGAATACGATTTCTAAGGAACCGTTAAAACAAGCCCATAACCCTCTCATGACAAGGAGTTATGGGCTTATTTATTTATAAGATGTATTATAAAGGGGTGATTTTTATACCGGGTCTGTTTCGTGAAAACTCCACCTTCCGCGCTTTTTTGTTTTTCAAAACCTTTAGTGCAATTGGCGTTAATGTTTTTGCAATGTTTATTATATGGGTTGTTCATGCACTATTTGAAAATCCCATGTATACAGGCTTGGCGGGATTTATGGCCACCGTGCCCGGTGTTGTAAGTTTTATTTCAGGGCCTTTCATTGACCGTTTTAGCAAGATCGCGCTGCTTAGGGCAGCTTGTTTTATGCAGTTTTGCGTTGTTATGGTCTTGATTGTTTTACCACCTGCGGTTTTATCCGGCGGGGTTTGGGTTTTGCTTTTGGCTGTGCTTATATTTAATGTTGCTCGTGTTGTTGCACTACCGGCAGGTGTTGCACTATTGCCAAAAATTGTGGCCGGTGATGATTTAGTTAAAGCAAATTCGCTTACTATCATTTGGGGTGTTTTTGGTGGGCTTGGCATCAGTATTTTACTGTTTGTATTGATGGATAGGGTCGATTTTCGGGCAATATATGCAATTAATGCTGTTATTTTGCTGATTGCCTTAATCAGTTCTGCAAAATTACATATTGCCGAAACTACAGAAAACAAGCGCGGTTCACAGACCAGTCTAAAAGCGTATTTTAGCGAACTTAAAGACGGCCTTGTATTTGTTGGGCGTGGCACTATGCTGCACTTGATGCTTGCACTTGTTGGCATTAGGTTTGCATCTGAAATTGTTAACGTTAATTTGCCAATGTTTGTTGATGTTAATGATGGGGGGGCTTCCGGGTATGTGTTGCTGATGATTTTTGGTACGCTTGGTGGTATTGCAGGGCCATTGATTAGTAATCCTGTGGGACGCAAATTTAGAGTGCCAACTATTATTATTGTTGGGTATCTTTTAGCAGGTGCAAGCTGGTTTATTTTTATCAAGGTTGCAACTGTTAGCTTTTGGGGCGCAATGCCAATCATGGCTATCTTTGGAATGATTGCTGTTGTTATAACTATTTTTGCCCAGACCTTGACGCAAAAACTACCCCCACCTCAAACGGTAGCACGTGTAAGTACCATCAAGACCAGCCTATATAATATAGCGGCGGCTATAGGCGCACTGTTAGGTGGTTTTTTAGGCAGGACTATGGCTAACGTTAATGCAATTTTATCGCTACAGAGTGCCGCTTATGTTATCATCGCTGTACTTTTATGTTTCTCGGTGAGCATTAAAGCATTGCCTAAAATAAAAGATGTGTAAAAGAGTTGAATGCAGTTTCTTAAAATTGGAGGATTTTTTTATGAAAAAATTTATAATTACTTTAGCTTTTATGATGTTAGCTCTTGCAGCTTGTGGCGGAGACGGCAATACAGATATTTCAAACAATGAATATCCAACCTTGCCGGAGCAAGCTATTAACCAAGCGGAACCCCCTGCATCGGTAGAACCTGAACCATTAGAGCAATTTCTGACGGAAGAAGTTGACGGTATTTTCCATCAATTTGACAATCTTGGATTTTCCGTTGTATTTCCATCGTTTTGGGAAGGCAAATACGGTTTCTATGAGTTTGAAGTAGAGCTTGACTTTGGTACACGGTATTTTGTAGCGGTATATCACCCGGCCACAAGAGAAGAACTTGATCATTACCATGCCGGCACAATATTTACACTTGGCCGTAGCCCACGTGATCATTACACATATGATGGAGAACTCCCTGTTATGGCAGGCGGCTCAATACTTTTGGCACAAGAAGGCGGAAATACGTATTTTGTTAATTTTCCAAGCGGTGTAGAACATAGTGAAGATCCAAACAGTGAATCTGCCATCGAATATTTGGAAATGGTAGGCCATTGGGAGCCTGAGCATTGGAATTTTCTTGTAAACAGTTTTAGGCTTATTGACTAACCAATTTATGTAATATATGAGTTTTACCTTCAAAACAAATGCGCGCAACCGGTGACAAAATGAGATCGGTTGCGCGCATTTGTTGTATTGATACAATTCGATGCAATTCTACATATTTTATCATTTTCTATTTGTCGAAAAATAATATTGACAAATTACAAATACATAGGTATCATATATAATATCAGCTAGTACATATTAAAACTTAATGAAAAAAAGAGAGGAAGGTATATTTAAAAGGCTGGTTTAATGCAAAGTGTCAGCATGTACTAAATGATCATTACTATTATTCAATAATACTTGGAGGTCATTAGGACAAAGAAAATTACGTTTTTATTTTTACTCTTTACGTTAGTTTTTTCAACTTCGCTTTTGGCTTGTGATGATTGTGGTTATCATAATAAGCTTACTGTTGAAGGCGATGTATTAGTTAGGGAATTTCACTTTTTTGATGTTACCACTGAAGAAGAAATTGAATCAATTCTTAATGAGCAATTAGATCAATTGTATTATGAGATAGAACAACATAATATTTTGTGTATCTTTGGGTGTAATTTTAGAGCTACATCTACTTTTAATACATTTCATGGTTTTTATGGTAGGCCATGTGGTGAACTAAATGCATGTAGAACACTGGAAACAACAACTTGGCCTTGTACTAGATGTGGGGCGTTAGATCCTCGTTTTCCTCCATCATCTCCTGATCATTTTCCGGTTACTTGTGTGTAGTTAACTAAAGCAAAACAGCCTTTTAAAATAGAGGCTGTTTTGTGTTAAAATATTTACATAAAAAATAAAATTTGAGGGGATTGAGTATGTATGAAGGTGAATAAAAAAATGCTTGTTTTTTTTGCAATGACATTAGCTTTGGTAGCTACTATTCCGGTAATGGTAATAGCTCTTGAACAAAGTAACAGATGTTTAAGGTCATCAGAAAGTGATGAGGGAATACATAGAGACTATCACATTGATCAATCGTGGAGTATGGAAGAAAGAATAGAGTTTATGAGAAGTGTGTTAGCTGAAGATCAAGAGGGTTGGGGGCTGGATTTTATGATAAGCCAATTGAGAGCATTTTATTTAGGTGATGGGGATCCTGTAGAACCTCACGGAATTTGTATTGGTTGCGGATGGTTTTATTGGCAACAAGATAACATAAGATTATATGGTGAATGGCCTATTGGGCAACAAGATAACATAGGAATATGTGATTAAATTTTAAAAACATCTGAAATATAAAATAAAATTTGAGGGGATTGAGTATGTATGAAGGTGAATAAAAAAATGCTTGTTTTTTTTGCAATGACATTAGCTTTGGTAGTTACTATTCCGGTAATAGTAATAGCTTTTGAACAAAGTAATAGATGTTTAAGGTCATCGGAAAGTGAGGTGGTAATACATAGAGACCATCACATTGACCCGTCGTGGAGTATGGAAGAAAGAATAGAGTTTATGAGAAGTGTGTTAGCTGAAGATCAAGAGGGTTGGGGGCTGGATTTTATGATAAGCCAATTGAGAGCATTTTATTTAGGTGACGGGGATCTTGTAGAGCCTCACGGAATTTGTATTGGTTGCGGACGGTTTTATTGGCAACAAGATAACATAAGGGCGTATGGTGAATGGCCTATGGGGCAACAAGATAACATAAGAGTGTATGGTGAATGGCCTATTGGACAACAAGATAACATAGGAATATGTGATTAAATTAAAAACATGTGAAATATAAAAACACCTCTAGTTGGCTAAAATAGGGGTGTTTTGTTGTTTTTAGAGCAATAGCAATTTTGGAGGTGCTATACAAAAAACGTGACTATTCTGAGTTTTTATAATCTGAATGCCTATGAACCGATGCCAAAATTTGAATTACTAAATTCAAATCTTTAGCGGGTATACTCCTGCATATTACAAATATTTTATTGAGCTTAATCTGGTATTCTGA
>Ga0123355_10006162_pt1 | contig 17700 bp, 15 predicted proteins | sample TergutEmb28metaG_3_FD_89872 | JGI IMG/M metagenome (GOLD analysis project Ga0123355, IMG submission 89872) | Embiratermes neotenicus P1 segment gut microbial communities from Petit-Saut dam, French Guiana - Emb289 P1 | ecosystem: Host-associated > Arthropoda: Insects > Digestive system > Gut ...
AACATGTTGTGATTGAGTAAATAGTAGGAATACCTAAATAATATTACTGTAAAGAGTAATAGGAATTACCTACTTTATAAGTTGTGTTAGACGGAACTGTAGTGACCTACATTAAAATTGGTTCATTTATTAAGCTTCTCTCCTTGGTTTCTACAGAAGAGCATTTTCGGCGCTTTTGTATCTAAACTTGCTAAACGCGCCTATTAGCCTCGTCATATCCATCTATTTACTTGACCGCATGTAAAGATCTACAATTGCTGAAACATTTTCAAGAAACTTCAAATTGGGGCGTTGCACAAGAATTTGTCCACACACACACACACACACACACACACACATACACACTCCACGTAAAAGTCAGACAACAATAATCAAAACTAATAGCAGATCTACGGGCGTTCCTTCGCGAAACTCGCCCAAATTTCATGAGTGGAAAAAGTTCCGAGGAAAATCAGTAGAGAGAAATAAAACACGTTTCATGTCCGACGTGCTTCTCCATAATTCTTACTGTTGTCCACATAACTGAACAGCACGGAGTGGACACGACACGTTGTTGGATTCATAATTATCATAGCTGTTTGCACACCGTGTCTTGAGGAATCACAACGTGAACACGCCCTGCAATACTACATAATTTAAAGCCAAGTGGTAATGATGTGTCCCGTCTGTTCTAATGTTCAGGAACACTGTATTTTGTTACGTGGTGTATGTGTTTTGTAGCTTTTCAAAATAACAACCAATAATTGCCCCATACAACATGAACCGATTGGTCCCTATGACGGAAACACAGTGTGTTCTCTGTAAAGTAGGAACTTAATTTTTATGTATAATTTGCATAAAAGTTAGTGTTCAACAGTTTAAACAAAATACTTAAGTATCACTGATATCAATCAAATATCTGAGTATACTTTATCTCATCAATGATTCTGTCATGTACTCTGGGAACCTTAACTTTCATGGAACCCTCTGGGCCACTCCAGGCTTGTAACGGGACTGCTTTACCTTTATATATATATATATATATATACAAACAGGCGGAGCGCCGTATCCACGGGTAATACGTTCCAAGACCTACCGCGGTTACGTGAAACCGCGAATAATACCGAAAGCTATATATAACGTGATATTCGTGTAACATACATAAATACGGTAAAGTTTAATTGATAAATTGCACACAGTAAGACATTACCAACGTTAAATAAATTAATAATAAGTGTACTGTACACTGCATTGTGCTTTTAGAGTGTACTTGCACTCTCTCTGTCTCGTGCTTATGAAATTGAGGGATTCTGACGTTTTAGCTTAATCAGCAAGAGAAGATAGAGAAACGAAAAAATACAGCATTTGTACCGTACAGTATCATGCACATTTTCAAGAGAACAATAAAAATCATACTTTTCCATCAAAGCGCTGCATAAGCAATGAAAAAACGTGTTACTGTTACACATTTTACAACGAAAACCGTACGTACGGAACTGTACATAACCTATAATAAGAAAATTTTATTTATTAAAAAATATCTTAGCCTTAGTCTTGCACAAAAGGTGGACAATCCTTTGGACAGGCAAGCGACCATGAAAAACTGCAAAAGGACTCTGCTCTCCGTTGTTTACTATGTTTGTAATAATGTGACATTTTAATTGTCTTGAACCAGACTATTCATCGCCCACTTACTTCACCAAAACCATCGACTCCCACAAAATTGCCAACAAAAGTCTTTCGACTAATAACCCATTAGCAGTATATTCTTTGCGTAGGGAAAAAATTTCAGCTGATAACTGTCGCTAGTCACTTCCTATCGGTAAAAAGGGTGACGAAAATGTATGTAATATTTGAGGGGTATCTGCGACCGTAAGGAAACAATTCCCAATTCTCATTTAACAATCGTTAGTAATTTTTCTTTTTATGGCGCGAAAGCCCCTAGTGGGTGAAGGCCTCCCCATGGTCGAGGTTTCACGATCACACTCAGACACACCACACTCGGTAGGACTCCTCTAGACGAGTGATCCGCCCAACGTAGACACCTGTACCTGAAAACACACAACACTTCTAAACGACATCCACGCCCCCGACAAGAATCGAACCCACAATCCCAATAACCGAGCGGTCGCAGACCCACCCTTAGATCGCGCGGCCACTGGGATCATCGTTGAGTACCTACGTATTGTATAAAACCCAATACATGGAATGCAAACGCGCAGACACCGACACACGGCAAAATAGAATAGCGGCGAGCGCTGCACTGCCTGCTGTCAGGCGAAACGTAATGAGTAACGAGTGGTGCGACTTCTGATAAAGTAATATCCCTGCAAATGCATGCATACAGGCTGAGGACCGCTGGTGAGTAAAAAACTGCACGGTCATAAAACAGACACGGCGTTTTTTACAGTCAGCATCGCAAGAACATCATCACCAGGGTTCAAAGTGATCATCCTTGAGTAAATATCTGTATGTTCTCTAACTTAAATACGACATGGCTCATCCAGACGATAAACTTTTACCGCGGTAATACAGCACACCGTCTGGCTTTCTTGTTGATATACCACCGTAAAATTTCACGCTAAATGCATTAATTTCTTAGTGTATTATATCATAAGTTTAATACAACCCAACATTATACTAATTCCGAGATTCATCTTCTCGGAGATTCAAATACTTCTCGCTCTCTGCTTACTACAAGAGTTAAAACAAAGGAAATTAAGCAGTAGGACCATAATACAATTATCCTGTACTCTTCTTCACGCTAGAGGTTTAAAATATAATAACCCTTTAAAACCTGGTGGATAGTATAAACCTGTATACTACCAGATATAATATATAACATTATGAAATTCGTTCACACGGTGTTTATGTGTGCCATACTGTTCTTACAATCAACAGCTATAATTTTGCATACAGCATTCACTTGTCTTCCTAATGCAAGCACGCTGTGTTTTCTATAAGGTAAGAACTGAATTTTTATGCATAATGTACATTAGGTTATTTTTCAAGAAGTGTCATGGCTGAGAAAGTTAGTAGCTGGCCTCTCTTTGCGGAAGCCACAGTTCGACCCCACTTCAGTTCAGGTGAGATTTGTGGCGGACATTGTGGGATTGGAGGACTGTTATTCCGATTTATGAGGTTTTCCGCTGTCAGAATCATTCCAACACGGCTCCATATTCATCATCATTTATATACTTGTTGTTCGTACTCGTAGGACAAACGGATGAAGTCTGCACACCTTTCAAATAGTAATGAGTTTTTCGGAAAACGCAGAGCATTGGCTAGAAGAGCAGTTTCACTCTTTTTTAGTCTTCAAACATTTAATTCCGTTGGCTGTTCCTCATAGACACAGTATCCGAACAACAACACTTCTAAAACTGCCCCCTTTTTCAACACCAGAATCAGTATCGCTTATGACATCCTGAGGCACAGTTGACAGATGTAAGGCGGGAAGACGCCTGGCGCTGGACCTTCAATTTTGTGTCTTAGGAAATAGGGACAAACAGAGTTTGCAGTCTCAGTAGTGCTGCTGAAACGCTGCCCTATCTCTAGCAATTCCGAATGCAGCAATTAAGCACGACAATAGCGAGCTTCGTCTAAAGACAGCAGCAATTACCGAAAGTATCTTGCGTTAGGAAAATTAATTACCGTCGTCTTCAGATTACTAAACATAGAGACGTATCTCATATTACTACCTCTCTCAAGTCAAAGAGACCATCACGGTGGGAAAACTGTTAGATATGAATGATACGTGAAATGAAAATAAATGATCCGGCAAAAGAAACAAGACTTTAAACAAATTCGGTTTTATGATCTAAAATTGTGACACGTTCATAAAATTCTTCATTAGAACTTCTCATATGCTTTAATATCGTAATATAATCTCTGAATACTCAGAGTTTGAAACAGTTCTGTACTTTATGTGCACAAAGGAATGCTGTAAGGTAAGTAGAACACTGGTGATAACAATGGTAAATATTTGGTAACTTGGCACACAGACAAAAACGGGATACTTGCCAACTTACAACTGTCATTGAATTTAAACGGCCTTACAGTGAATTGAATGTCAGATAGTCCACTATATTTTATTCACATGTTTTGTGTACAGACCAACTCCGCCCTTCCCTCTTTTGTAAGTTTAAGAACGCAACGTAGGCTTGGCTGGAAAAAAATGTTAGTACTACTAGTTGCTGTCCATCCATACACTGACACTAACAACACAATCTTTCCCTTTGTTAATTCTAAATTCGCGGTTTAGGCCTACTTCGAAAGAAACGAAAGTTTTGTGGTAAAACAGTGAAATCCTCTGTAGTTTCTGAAATTTGCGCCAATCTGTATACCGAAACAGCCTTACACCGAAGTTTAATAAAAACGCTGTCAGGATTTTCATTTATGTGGGCCCGGTAGCTCAGTCGGTATAGCGACTGAGCTACAGGCTGGACGGTCCGGGATCGAATTCCGGTGGGGACGAGGTTTTCCACCCGGTCAGACCGGCCCTGGGGCCCACCCAGCCTCCTGTAAATTGGGTACCGGGTCTTTCCCGGGGGTAAAGTGTGGCCGGGGCGTGCTGCTGACCACTCACCCCCTTCTAGTTCCGGGGTCATGGAAGAGTATATTTATACCTCTACCCACTCTCTGGGCCACACCGGGCCTGTAACGGGATCACTTTACCTTTACCATTTATTTATAGATCTAGTCCCAGCTGAGAAACTTCAGTTGAGCAACAAACGCCGAGATACGTGATATATGGGCGAATACTTACCCAGCGACAAAGCGAACAAATCAGAAGACATGAATCTTCAGCTATACCGCTGTGAGAACCTCGTACCTTGCATCGTGATGTCAGGGAAAGAGCAGAACGAGATATTGTCACCTGTTTGCTGAGATTACCCCAAGTAAACACACAAGCTGGTCCATTCTGTTGACACTGATTTTCTCCATTCCGCCTTTATCCCTACGTCAAAATGCAAGTCATCAGAATTATAAAATTACACAAAAAAGAAAAGTACAAATTAAACTTCATTTCTTTTCGGCCAAATAAATCATAATTCTTGTCTTCGGTTGGAAAGGTTGGAATATTTACTCAGAATCAGAACTTATTATTTCCTAGACGGCACAGTCAAAATAGTCCGAGGCAATTCGCTCAGTTTTATAGCTTACACGTGGACCTCAGAAGCATATGGCGTGAAAACTACACGTTTGTAATTTTACCGGATAAACAAGAAACAACACACCATTGTTTGTTAACTCTACTAAAGAGTTGGTGTTCTTTCTGGTCACCAAATATGATAGTCGTCAATTGAAACAGCTGTCATCAGCACAATAAATAAAGTCTTTCCAGGCTCCGTTATTATAGGCTGTAATTTTCAGTTTAGTCAGCGCCTGTGGAGACAAATACACCATATTCGTTTTGACAGTGGAATATAAAGAAAGAAGGTGAACAAGTCCGACTGACAAGCAGATTCTTTGCTGCTTTGGCATACCTGCTTGTCAGTAAAGTAGAAGAAGTTTGGCTTATGATCATGGAAAATGTTCCACAGTATGAGAAATGAACCCTATTTCTCGATTACTATGTCTAGGAATTGATGCAGAACAGGAATGTTCCCATCGAGATGTGGAATATAAAGAAGCATTGGCATAGAACTAACAGTGCAGTCGAGGGGTGGAATTGCAAACTGAAGAGAATTATTGGATAGCAACAGCCTTATGGTTTTCCGCAAGTAAAGAAATTAAATGAAATCAAAGACACATGTCGGTCTGGTCAAAAAGAAGAAAGACTTACGAAAAATAAGACGAGAGAATTAAACAATCAAGGAAGAATACGATAAATAAAATATGTAAAAATGTCTAAAAAAATCTGAATAACTAACAGAAAAGTTGTTACTGTCATACCCAAGACACGCGGAGACAACATTGCATACAAACAGGCATGTCTGTCTGTCTGTCTGTCTGTCTTAACAAGGTTGATGTGTTCCAAAGGTATTTACGGAAAGCAATGTTAAACTTGTGGTATCCCGCTGGGTGTATATGCATATGGGTGTCGTGCATTTTTAACCTCATTTTGCGGTACTGTATTGGTAGTCCGATGATGGACGAAAACTACCGGAACATATAGCCATACCAAAATAAAGAATAGTATTTGTGTTCAACGGGCAGTAAGCAGTTTGTTTTTAATGATCCACAAAACACAGGGGGATACACTCTGTTAAATTGGTTGGAGGACGAGCTACACGACAACTATCAAGTAAAAAGCAGCGCCATTTACCTTCCAACAAAACAGAACCGTCCCTGGACACTAAAGCATAAGAAGCTCCGTAGCTCATCAGAACAAGCCAGCCATAATGTTAATTACTACCTCCTGCTCCAATGTTTCTTACACTCCAGTTCATATAAAATGCGATAATGCCACAACATCTCTGCTAGAAAGTTCCCAATACTCTAAGAAGTAAACAAATCACAGCAGATTCAACTGTGCGCCCTCTCGTTTCATTTCACCCTACTTTACTGCATGTCGGAATGAACTGTACTGGGATTTTATGCTGGTAGCATCGTATCACACAGTATGCAGACAATACATACTCCATGGTGCAGAGTCCTTCTCGAGAAGCTAACTGGTCTGCAGCTAGTCAAGAAACTCCCCGCATTTCACGGAACCCGAAGGTTCATTACCGCACTCACAAGCGTCCGCCACCTGTTTCTACCCTGGGCCAGCTCAATCCAGTCCATAAACCCACATCCCACCTCCTGGAGATCCGTTCTAATATTATCCGCCCATCTACGTCTAGGTCTCCCCAGTGGTCTCCTTCCCTCCGATTTCCCCACCAACACCCTATACACCCCCATCTCCTCACCCATACGCGTCACATGCCCAGCCCATCTCATTCTTCTCGATTTTATCACCCGCACAATATTGGGTGAGGGGTACAAGTCATTTAGCTCCACGTTATGCAATCTCCTCCATTCCCCCGTTACCTCGTCCCTCCTAGGTCCTAATATTCTCCTCAACATCATGTTCTCAAACACCCTCAGCTTCCTTTCCTCCCGCAGTGCCAGCGACCAAGTTTCACACCCATACAAAATAACAGGCAAAATTACAGTTCTATATATCTTGATCTTTAAATTTTTGGCTAGCAACCTAGAAGACAAAAGATTCTGCACCGAATGATAGCAAGCATTTCCTAACTTCAATCTGCTCTTAATTTCTTCCGCAATAGAATTTTGATTTGTTAAAGTTGTTCCCATTCCTCCCTCTCGAAGGTACTATTATCAATCCTCACACAGTATGCAGACAATATACTGAACTTTTCGTCGGATTATAAAACCCTGCCTTTCGGCGTGGCTAATGCAAGAAAATATGCCGTGTGTTTCACATAACTGCTGTGTTTGCTGAAATTCCTTCTCTGTCACCAAGCACAGGATATTAGCAACACAGCAACTACTATGACCGCACACGCTTATTCGTTCGCACAGCTGAAATAGCTGACGGCGCACTGCGTTGCTGGATTTTCCGCTGTAGCCTCGCACAGTTACTGCTGTTTGTGCGCTGGGCTATAAACCAGAGGTGGAATTTGACTACGTAAATCAGGTGGCCGTATTTGAAACTGAATATGCTCTCCTTGCAAGCCGACCACAAGTGCACAGCTGAAGAGAGCTTTGAAGTACAAAATATAAAACGCGTTGCGACTCTTCACGTTTCACTGTCGTGCAGATCCGTTATGCAGTCAAGAAGATTTATAACATTCGTAACACAGAACTCGTTATAGCTGATGAATGACATCCGTCGAAGAGATGAGGACTTCGTGTTTCGGTCTAAGGAGAAAATCGATCAGTGTTTTCTAGACCCACAGAGTTCATTAATTTCATCGGTTTCCACTCAAGCTGCAAGAAATGACCGACAGAGCTGGAAGGCCAAATTTTACGTTTACAGTATATTCTATCACGGTAGCTTCTTTTTGTACCAGAACCATTAGCTGAATAAATTTGTACAGACTTAAACTGCATTTCCGTCACCAGAATAACATTAGCAACCACCCATCCGTCTTCTTATTAACTAATTCCCTCTTCGTGCACACATTAACAGCAACCAGTATGCAGGAAAATTGAAACCAAAGTCTTGGAAGAGACAGAACTGTTGTGCTGAAACGACATAAAAGGAAACTTAAGGACGAAGGAAGAAAGGGAAGAAAAATCTTTGTAGTTGTATTTTGAAAGTGTATAGTTTTATACAGTGCTAAACGTTACGAGTTCTCGGACTTGGACTGATACTCAGGATAGGGAAAGGTGGCGGGCACTTGTGAATGCGGCAATGAACCTTCGGGTTCCGTAAAATGAGGGGAATTTCTTGACTAACTGAGAATGGGTAGACTATATATTTCATATAAATACGTAATCAATATATATATATATTATATATATATATATATTACTTAGTCTATGGAGCAGAGTCTTTCTTGAGAAGCTACTCAGTTCTCAGCTAGTCAAGAAATTCCCCTCGTTTTATGGAACCCGACGGTTCATTACCGCATTCACAAGTGCCCTTCAACTTTCCCTATCCTGGAGTATCAGTCCAGGTCCGAGGCTCTCGTAAACATTTCATAACAGGATACGTTGTATGTTTTTGTTGGGTTACATCAAACTCGCTTTGTGCCTTATATGGTGATCACTGTTTAGCTGGCCGTGATTAGGAATAACTGTAAGGCAACAAAGTTTAATTAATAACTGCGACACTAATAATTAGGGGACATCGCAGATTGAAACACGTTCAGATTCCGGCTGCAGGTAGTGCAACACATTAGGATGTGGAAGCGTTGAAGAATTAATTAAAAGACAAAAGTGCCAGTAACTCGATTTTGAAGGAATAAACTTATTCCATCCGCAGCACTTCATTTCATCCATATTGCCGATACGTAGAATAAAGTGACAAATAAAAGTGAAAATATGCACTCGATACTAGAGCTCATATGAAGATTCGAGTATATTGGGATACGGACGTTTCAGTGGATCCTGCCTCCTATATATTCTAGGTCCATGCATCATCTTCCTGGATTACCCTGAAAATGAAACATCAATATCCTCCGAAACGTTGGCACGTACGTTCCAGTCTACACGGTGTCACACATCATAGAACTGTAACATCAAAGCCTCTGAGAAAACGGCAAATTTAGCGTGTTTCAAGTTTTACAACACACTGTGTTAAAATGTTATACATTTTTTCGTATGAACATTGGTATACATTCCTCCAGTCACCTACCTTAAGAGGCACTAGTGCCCCTGATACACAAATCAAAACTTGTGCGCCCGTCTTGCTGTTACGGAATCTATGAAATTTTAAAGTAGGTTTACGAAGTTGAAATAATCTTCTAGTGGCCTTACGTTGATACCAAATTTCGTACATTCGATCGGACGTTTCGAAATTTCGAAGCGGCAACTCACAGCCATGCGGTATATTACTCTAAACAAGGAACTGTGTTTCGTTAAGGATGTAAAGTGATTTATCGAACTTAAACATAAGGGTATTGCAACCGACCACCTGTTGCGTATGTCATTTTCAACAGCCCAAACAAGTCTGGAAATCACTAGCGAAGAAACAATAGTCATTACTTCGGGTTCGGGAGAATTTTTAAATTAGACTGTAAGGAAACTCCAGCTAAGGAACTTGAAATTTGTCTCCCGAAAGAGGGATGTTCTGTACCCTCGAATTCGTTTGAAGTTCTAAACTTTCTGCCCTACAGTTTGTAGAAAAGTATGAGATATCAACAGAAGTAACTTTGCGTAATTACGTATAAACTTAACTCGGGATGAGAGTGCAAGTTTGAACTGACGTTAAGTGTCATTCCTTAAATGCAACACAGACTGGCGCTGTGTCCAACACACCTAAAAATACCAAAGCCAACGACCACAAAAGAAATATATTATATACATAAAACTGTATACAGCAACAATTAAAGCTGCAAGACAAAAACTGTATATTTCTTGGACTGAAATTAGCATAGTTACTGATACTTAATTACTTACTCCGTGGAGGAGAGTCCTTCTTGAGAAGCTAACAGGTTTTCAGCTAGTCGAAAAGTTCACCGCATATTATGGAACACGAAGGTTCATTACTGCAATCACAAGTGCCCGTCACCTGTCCTTATCCTGAGCCAGCTCGATCCAGTCCATACCCCCACAACCCACTTCCTGAAGACCCATCTTAATATTATCGTCCCATCGGCGCCTGGGTCTCCCCAGTGGTCTCTTTCCCTCAGGTTTCCCCATTAAACCCCTGTACACGCCTCTCCTCTGCCCCATATGCGCCACATGCCCCGCCCATCTCATTCTTCTTGATTTTATTACTCGCACAATAATGGATGAGCAGTACAAGTCATTAAGTTCCTCATGATGTAGTTTCCTCAACTCCCTGAAGATCCATCTTAATATTATCCTCCCATCCGCGTCTGGGTCTTCCCAGTGGTCTCTTTCCCTCAGGTTTCCCCAACTCATTCTTCTCAATTTTATCACCCGAACAAAACTGGGTGAGGAGTACAGATCATTTAGCTACTCATTATGTAATTTTTCACTCCCCAGTTACCTCGTCCCTCTTAGGTTCAAATATTCTCCTCAACACCCTATTCTCAAACACCCTCAGTCTACGTTCCTCCCTCAACGTGGGCGACCAAGTTTCACACCCATACAAAACAACGGGCGAAATTAAAATCCCGTATAACTTCATCTTCAAATTTTTGGATAGCAAACTGGAAGACAAATAGTTACTGATAAAAAGTCAAATTTCTTACCCTGTATATAGAGCGAAATAATACGATTTTAACTCAGAGAGCTGTCCTAATCGTACGGTTACAGTAACAGATAATTGTTGCTGATGATGAAGTAAAGCCAGTTGACTGCCTTCCATAACCATATTTTAATTAACAGGAATGAATTTGAGTATCACTTGCCGACTCAGCTGAACTAGGGGACTGCATGCGCGAATTCAAACAAAATAAACTACTTTCCTACGAAACCGCACCTCGTGCACAACCCAGGTCACTCAGCAGCGTGTTTTCGTTCCTAATGAGTTGGTACGAAATAATCTGGTACAGAAACCAGCACACGTTGAATAATGCCGGAGGCTCTTCAGTGCCTTCAGTGGTATGGTACCCGTTGGCACTTCATCTGACTTCGTGTATTTTTTGCTTAAATACGATGCTCATATACAAGGCCTGTTTCTAAATCTCCACGTACTGCCTCCTCTTCAGGCATTCCATTTCCCTTCCACATGAGTTACACGTCCATCATTCCCATCCTGCTCCATTAAATGGCACCAAAAGTACTGAATGTCTGCCACACGTGTTACAAAGCATTTCAATTTTCTCTCACACCCTCTTACTTTCTACTACGTAAGTCCAAAATCCTCATCAGCACTTGTTCAGACATTATATATATATATATATATATATATATATACACATACTTTCGTCAAAGTCAGCTACCAAGTTTCATACCTGTATAAAGAGCAGGTGCATTATAGACCTGCATACATTGTTCAATAGATTTTCAGAGGACAGGTAGAAAGATAAGAGACGTTACGGTGTCTTTTTAAAAGTTCTATCAACTGAAACGTTTTTTCGTCATTACACAACAGCTCAGTACAGCCCTCCTTTCAACATGCCATTTCATCACGGTCAATTGAATCACCGTCAATTTGCCTGCATTAGGTTTACCTACACATCATTTCACCTGCGTGTTGTTTATGCCTGCTGCGTTTTTAGACACGCCATTTAGCCTAACGTGTTTCACACCATCCGATCAACGCCTAGTGTTTCACTTAATTACGAAATAGACACGAATTCAATTGCTATAAGGCAAATGCACGTCAGTCGTCATGACAAGCTGTTGCAACAACAGAGCATTCATATCCACACGTTAACGGATGCCTGCTACAGCCGTTGCATACGTGGATTAATTTCAGTGACGCGTTTTTTGCCTTCCATTACCTTACTAAGTCGTGCATTACACCACTATGAATTGCATGGCCACAAATGTACACTGCATTATTGAACAATACTCCTACATACAGTAAATGTAGGCTAATAATCTTGAGCGCTGTAGGCATGTACTTGCATCCAGTGACTTTCTATATCTTCCCTCATTTTTCAACATCCACGTGTAAACCTTAACGTGATCTCCATCAAGAATATAGTTACAATAACGACTTTAACAGGGCACACAAACAGGGTCTGTATGTATATGTGAATTTTTTCCCCTTTTTCCAAAATACCGGTTGAAATACACAATACCACCTTAATAAACCGATCACGTGTTGCGTAGATCATTTGAGAATAGGGACTATAAGGGGATACTTTGTAAGAATAAGGTTTTTGTTCAATATAACGTACGTATCATCATCATCATCATCATCATCATCAACAACAACAACAACAACAACAATTCCTTTTACTCCTTGTGGAGCACAGGGCATCCATGAAAAGCTTACAGGCATTGCGGTCTCCAGCTATCCCCTTGATCTCGTTCCATGATATTCTTATGCCTCTTATCTCAACCTCTGTTGCCCTTCGCCACGTTCTCTTCGTCCTACCTCTCCTTCTATGTCCCTGAGGATTCCAACCTAACGCAGTTTTCTCTGTTGCTCCTGTTTCTTTACGTAATGTGTGTCCAATCCAATTCCATTTTCTTCTTTTTATCTGATTTTCTATCGACTTCTGATGGGTGATTCTCCATAGCTCTTCGTTCGTAGTCTTATCGGTCCATTTTATATTCATATTTCTCTTTAAGCATTTATTTGCAAATATCTGTAGTCTTCTTGTTATCTGGTTGGTAGTTTTCCTATTTTCACAAACATATAATAATAATAATAATAATAATAATAATAATAATAATACTGATTTTACGTTTGTATTGAATATTCGAACTTTAACTTCTTTTGATATATTGAGATTTCTCCACACAGAATACAGCTGAACAAATACACCATTTGCTTTCTTGATTCTACTTGCAACATCTTCCTCTGTTCCTCCGCTTTCTGACACCACGCTTCCTAGGTTTACAAAGGATCCAACTTCTTTAATTTCCGTTTCCTCTAACCTAAATTTTTGCATATTAGATGTATTAACTGTCATCCGCTTCGTCTTCTTTATACTAATATGCAACCCAACTAATTCTGCTTCCTCTTTTAGTCTCTTTAGCCATTCTTCTATAGCGCAAAATCTCTGGGCTGACAGAAAAATTGCATCCACTTAGTCCAGATCTTCCAATCATTCCTTCGTACTCCACTGTAGTCGTCTTTTCCTTGAACCTTGCACTCTTTTCATGACTGTCTAATATTAGCAGAAAAACGGTTGGGGATAGAATACATCCTTGCCTTACACCATTTCTGACCTCTATAAAGTCTGAGAGCTTTCCTTCATGGGAAATTTTGCACTTAAATGTATCATACAATATTTTAATTATTTGGATAATCTTCCTTGGTATACCATACTGCTGTAGCGTGAGCCATTTTATTTCTGTCTTCACGTAGTCAAATGCCTTTTCAGAATCGATAAAGGTCACATATAGAATGGCCCGCCATTCTATGCTTTGTTCTAGAATTATTCTTAAAAGTGTTTATTAAATCAACGCAACTTCGGTGTTTGCGGAATCCAGCTTGTTCTCTTCGGAGGTGTTGTTGCACTGTAATTTGTGTTCTGTTTAAAATGATTCTAGTCAGAATTTTGCTTGGAATACTTAGAAGGGTAACTCCTCTCCAGTTATTACACTTTTATAATTCTCCTTTCTTCGGTATCTTTGTAATTAATCCTTCTTCCCAATCCTCAGGGATCTTCTACTCCTTCCATATTTTCTCCAGTACAGGATACAGCATTTCTGCAGTTATTTCAGGGTCAACTTTTAGTACTTCCGGATGTATATTATCTCAGCCTGCTGCTTTTCCATTCGTTAACTGTGACAAGGCTAACTGTATTTCAGTTTTTGTAGGAGGTCCAAGGTTACTTCAGTTCCATTTTCACTATTATCTTTTTCTTCTACGCTGCTTGCTTACTTCCATACTGACTTTCTAAGCTGTTATCATTTGTTAAATATTTCAGAAAGTATGTAACATGGTATACGCAAAATGGCAGTAGGTAATTAGAGTGGCTGGTGAAGTGGAATGTAAGTGTAGTTAAATGTTATGGAAAGAATTTTGGTAGGCGAAATGTACATGTATGGACGTGATACTTCCCACGTTATTCTTCTAATCAATAGCTCGAAGAGAGACTTGTGCGCCATCTATCAATAGAATATTCAACTCCTGTCGGCGTTGGGTTTGGCAGCTCACTGATTCTCTTCCTGACCGTAAGATGTCACTTTAGCAGTCGGCGGAAGTTGCAGGGGTAATGGGTTTTGTAACACGGATCATCGTGTGAAGTACGTGCAAGCAGAATCGCACATTGTTACGGACTGAAATACAAGATCAGTACATTATCAATCTGAAGTATGGAAAGAGATGCTGAATATACTGCGCCAGTTCGTGGCTGCAACGTTGTCAGCTTCTCTTCAACAGGTGCATAAAATCCTGCAATGGTGACTGAGGGAAGTGTACGATCGCCATGTTTTTTAACGACGCTGCCAGTATCAGGGATTATGCAGCTTCGTTGATATACGAGTGAATCAGTATGGATAATCAGTGGAATGATAATGACAGGCGAAAGTCACAGTACGCGGAGAAAAACGTGTGCCACTGCCACTTTATGCACAACAACAGCCACTTGGGCTGGTCGGGAATTGAACATAGACCCCCGCAGTGAGAGTATGGCAACTAAACAGCTTTCTGTGCCGTGGTCTGGCTTCTGATTTTCACGCTCAATAGTGTATTCTCATCTACACAACAATAACGAATATTTTCCCATTTAATTGAAAGGTACATCCACAACAGATGACCCAAAACTGGCAATGAATTAAAAATCAACCGACGAATCTTGAGTAAAATCTTTAATGAAGTATGGCACTATAGATATCGCTTTTCTCACGCGGTGTGTATATTCAATAACACGTCCTCAACTCAAGTCGTTTTCCCCGTAGAAATAATGTAAGTCAAGCTGCAATGACTAACAAAGTTTCAAACGAATGACATCAAACTACAATTTACATTGGAATTAGAAAATAAAAAAATTCTCAATTTTTTAGACCTTGGTACTTTAAGAAGTGATAATGAATTAGATTTAAGTATTTATCGCAAGCCTACCTATACAGTCACTACAGTTCCACACAATTCGTGTCACCCGACGGATCATAAATTTCCTGCTTTAAAGTTCTTACTTAATAGTTTGACGCATATTAATTGAAGAATGATGTCAGTGGGAAAGAAATAGCTTACATTCAAAAATTTTGTACATTAATTCCTTTCCGCTGCAACTGATTAAAAAATATTTTAAATAAAGAAAGATATCAATATTACAGAAGATAACGAATGCCTAAAAAAAAGTTCACTGTTCCTTCTTTGGAAAAATTACTAAAGTTTACAAGAAGTCTAACTTACGTAAAGACTATAAAACAAAATGCTCTGTTTTAAAACTTTTGAATCCAAAGAACCTACTAAGTGACGACAGTACATTTCATGGTAGTGGCATTTACCAACTAAATGGTATAGATTGTGCAAAGAAATACACTGGACAGACAGGTAAAATTTTGAAATACTACACAGAGAACACTTACATTCACTTAGGAATAACATTACGAATTCAAAATTCTCCCAATATCTTTGAGAGAACGGCCATGCTTTTGGGAAAAGGGACGATGTAAGGGAAATTAAGCATTTCAGTAAAAAGGGGACATGTATGGATACTATTGGAAATGTTTTATTTACAGAGACACCAGAAGGGGAAATCAATTAAATGATAAATATATTGTCTCCCACAATAAAATTTTTGAAGGTTTATTAAACAGAAAGTTCGCTGGACTAGTTCACTTCGTCAACCCCCTCCCCTACTACTTAAATTCGCAGTAGGCACAAGAGTACGATAAGGCCCACACACTAAATAACTTGAGCTGTGAAAGTTGGTGGAACAATGCCCTTCCGCAAGTGCGAATTCACAGGGTGGAAAAAGCCTCCAAAAAGAAAGTAAGTACTTTCATTGCCATTTATATTCTTTCTACCAAAGTTATTAATAAACCGGAAAAATTATTTTAATTAATTTAAACCTTAATAACTCTATATTCACAGACCTCAAAATCGAAAAGTGTTCTAAGGAGAATGTTCACTACATCGGAAAAAGATCTGGGGTGCCACCACCATGGTGACCATACTGGAACTGCCACGAACACTGGATCACCTTTCACTAGACCGTCGATTCCGATGTTGTGAAAAGAGGAATGCGACGTTCCCTATACATAGGAAAATTGTTCGAACTGCCTACCAGCTTTTTTAAAAAATACAATTGTTTAATGAATGTACTATTGTTTTATTTCCATTCTATCTTATTATATATTTTAACACATGTTTTATGACTTTTTAAATTGGAATGAGATTCTATACAACGTAAACATACAAGATTCTGTTTTGTTATTCGTAGAGTTTTTGACATTGTGTAGGTCTGATGATGGCGTGACTAATAGTCCGGAACTAGTAACCTATAAACTTGTAAATCATGTTGTGCAAGACTGTATTTTAAATGTGTATAATGAAATCTTGTTATTTATTTTGCTGAAACAAAGTCAGTTACTAGAATACGAAAAGTGGGTTGGTCAACTAGTACTGCTGCGGCAGTGAAATGTTAGGATATGTGAACAGGTTTGACACAGGAGAATAGGGCTTAAGGGACAACAGTTAATCAGTATCCATATTAAATAGGTTTTGTAGCAAAATACTCTGAACTTCCCCTGTACGTGTTTCGTACCCACCATCATTAACTTCGTAATCCTGCTTCTATTGTTTTGGGTAGGTGAAATGGTAATACGAACATGCATATTTTGCACAATGATAAGTGTTACAGACCAACGATATAACACCACGATTTGTCCTAAAGGTATTAAAATCCATAGCAAGTTTGGTTCAATATAACGCAGGCGCAAGCATATGCAGTTTTCAGATAACGCTTGCAGTAAACTGCATCCTGGGGTGTGTATTGGGATACAAATAAATATACCGGCTCATGTAATCAGTTATTAAGGTCATATTCAGAAACAATTAAATACATTTCTCAAACAAGCCTGCAAAAGTGTACAAGCGGAAACGAAATGTCAGCAGAGAGCATGCAGTTTCTCGCGAAGTAACGACAATTAAAGATTATTCTTTTGCACATCAGCCAGGGTTTTACTGAATAAAAATTACTAATTCACAGGGGATTTCTGGATGTCGCACAATTACACATTATAAACTGAAAGTCTTAGCGTTATCTGTCCGTATGTAAGCATGCCAATGCACCCAATAACTCAGCTCCTATCTCACTACGAAAGCAGGCCTATGTACCCAATAACTCAGATCCCGACAGTCATATCTCCCTATGAAAGAGGCCCTACGTACCCAAAAACTCAGCTCCTGAAAGTCCTATCTCCCTATGAAAGCAGGCCTATGTACCCAATAACTCAGCTCCTGACAGTCATATCTCCCTATGAAAGCAGGCCTACGTACCCAATAACTCAGCTCCTGACAGTCATACCTCCCTATGAAAGCAGGCCTATGTACCCAATAACTCAGCTCCTGACAGTCATACCTCCCTATGAAAGCAGGCCTATGTACCCAATAACTCA
>Ga0123355_10006163_pt1 | contig 17700 bp, 16 predicted proteins | sample TergutEmb28metaG_3_FD_89872 | JGI IMG/M metagenome (GOLD analysis project Ga0123355, IMG submission 89872) | Embiratermes neotenicus P1 segment gut microbial communities from Petit-Saut dam, French Guiana - Emb289 P1 | ecosystem: Host-associated > Arthropoda: Insects > Digestive system > Gut ...
AAAAGTAGTAGAGAGAGTCAAAACAGACATTTTATGTTCAATAACATTTTTTTGAAAATTTGGCATTTTCAGAGATGATGTGAAAAATTAATGTAGAGCCGGACAGGCCACATTTGACAATACGGTGCGTGCGCATTTCATGCTGGATATCTATGGCTACAAACATGCTCTCGTAATTTGTATTACTTATTGCTTTTCAACTGCAACAATGGTTGCACGAGCACGCCTCAGTGTTACGTTATACATACATTACCTGTCTTGTAATACTATGCACTTACTTTGCACCATAGTAATACTAAAATATAATTTTATGCTAAACTGCTGTAGATAGAGGAATGAAATTTTCATGAGGCACAGGTTCAAGTTCTGTTATTGTGTTACGGTAAGATATTTCATGTCACACATCCCTGGATGGAGGAGGACACCACATTTTTGGCAAAAACACTTCATTTGACCATATTTGTTTGGTTTGGCTTGATTGTTGTTGTTTTTTTTTTTTAAATACTCCACAAAACTGTCACTCAAACCCATGTCTGAATGATATTAGAATCCTCAAGCAAAAGAATTTTGATAAAAGCCTCATCTTTGAAACTCCAATCACTGGGAAATACATGTTTTGTTTGCACTACATGCCTCATCCACCTGTGGTTGGATATGGGAGCAAAAATGTTAAGATTATGGTCTTCTGGAATGTGATTTGATCTAATTTTGGAAGTAACAACATTTTGGAGAATCGTGCTGCCTTCATCTGCTGTCTCTTCTTCCCTGCAGATGGAGGCAGCAGGTTTTGACTGAAATATTGTTTATTATCTATCAAACTAATTAACATCAAGATTGAGATTTGAATAATATGCTATTCTGCATGTTCTTAACATTCACTGTATCAACCTACAAGTTTGCTGCATAAAATACAATACAAATCATAAAATACATTTCATGACTGGTATCAATTTCTTATGTATTTTGGCACCAGAATGCCATCCTCAAGGAATAGTTTATTTTTTGGGGAAATGAGTAATTTATATTGTTTCAGAGCCTCCTTCCTTTTCCTTATGGCTTGGTTGTTCCAGCATCTGAAGTAGTGGTTTCCTCCTTTTTTTCTACATAAGCAAGTGCAGTCTCAGTAACTTTAACTCTCCCTACTGTAACTAATTATATCAACTTTCTCTGCTCTTACATTATCATTATAGAAAGCGGAGGTTTTAGTGTTTTTTGCACCATGCATTGTAATGTAATCATATAAACCAAAAAAATGTACCTTTGTTAAACTAATATTTTAATCTGTATGTACATATGTCTTCCTAAGGATGAACCCTTTGGTTCAGAACACATGGAAGACATCGTAAAAATTAAAATATTAGTTTAACAAAGGTGCGTTTTATTGGTTTATATTATACATTTAAATCAGGGGTTCGTAATTGTTTTCGGCCAGGAGATAGGGTGAGTATTGCTATCAGCTTTGTGACCCACAGTTCCTGCTTCAGTTCTTATTTCATTTTAATTACTTTACTGTTGTCTATGAATTAAGTACTGTACTGTTATTGAAGTATAAGTAACACTTAGAAAATTGGGTATTTGTACTAAGTAACAGTAGTAAAATATGATGAATTATTTTATTAGTTGGTATTACAAACAAGTTTTGTAAAGACACAAATATTAGAAGAGCAGCACAGAAGTAAGACAGTTATCAGTATATTAATGTGAATCTTAGTTTTGCACAAGCTTTGGAAGTGCTTTAGACTGTGGTTATGTGTATGAGAGTCTGTATCTGTGGTACCTGTTGGCTTCTGAGTGTAGTTTTTGTGATGGCAAGTGCTGAAAAGGCCACTTCACATAAATGGGTTGTAGAAAATGGCAGTCAAACCTTCAGATCATCATTTCCCAGAATTAGGGTATCCATTATCACTTTTTATCCAAAATGCACTCATTGATTCTCTTTGTTTTTTAAAATTGCAGTGCCATGACTCATCATTATGGAACTCAGTAAGCTACTCTTGAAGGCCAGCAATGCTTGAAATTTTATGAGCCAAACCTTCAAAATCATAGTCAAATGGACAGCTTATGCAGCTGTGGGTAGTCACATTCTCTAGAATGTAGCATTCAAAGTGGGGGGGAGTGTTGTGTTAGTTCTTCCAAATTTTCCACATTTACATATTTTGCATCAGGAAATTCAGCATTTTCTTCTTCCAGAAGTAAGTTTAATATTGGGAATGATCCAATCTCATTTTTTCTCATTTTCCTCTTCCACAGTTTCATCTTTCCTTAGAAACCTGTCAAATTCTCTGGTAGCTTAATTGCACTCTAATCGTGGCTTCGCACTGAAATATCCAACTTACTTTTTTTGCAGGTATGCCTGAAAGATAGGCCAGTTTTAATATCACCACAGAATTCAAGAACTTTAGGGCCATAGAATAATTTCATACAGACAGGAAGTTTTGACCTGTTGCATAATTCCACAGCTCACTGAAGGACATTTTCTTATGACATTCACTTAACCTTACCATGATAAAGTAAATGTGTTTAGTTGGAGCCTGTGCATGATCATTGTTGGCCAATAATCTTCTTGTTTAAAGACCTCGCTTGGTATGAAATTGACATTGTGAATGACTTCTTTTGTTAGAGTATTCAAGTTATCCAACAGCATCCTGGAATCAGGATTCTCCCTGTCGGGGAGTCGATAAAAAATTTCACCTGGTGATAACTTCCTGTGCTGTGCCACATGTGTACATGTTTTGTGAGCCGTGCATTTTCTTATCATTTGTTCATCCAGCTTAAGGCTAAACTGCCTGCTTTTTTCATCGCTGCAGTGACTTGCTGTTTGATATCATTGGGCATGTCGTGAATACTTGTATGAATTGTGTTTTGACTGTGGTATCTGGATTTCTTGGCCATGACATACCCTCATATATAACTATAGCTTCAATACTCATCCTTTAATTTTTACACAATATTTATGTATTTTAACTTAAGTTCTTATGACATATGTAGTAAGGGAATGAGATCTAGATCCTACATGCAGGTGTAAGTTTTTTTTTGTGGCTCTTGATAACGAAAAGGTCTGATGATAGCTTAATTGAAAAGCCAAAATTCATAAGCTGAAGATTCGTAAATTGTGTTGTGCATGACAGTGTTTTGAATATGTACAAAAGGTCATTGCCAGTATGACTCATGGTTTATTGTGTTCTCAAAAAGCTGTTTTTTTTTTTATTCATCCAGTCTTTGACATCATCATTAGTCACACATTTACAATCCAGTATACCGGGTGAATCAGGAGGATGGAATACCGGGTGATTCAGGAGGAAATGTCAGTATTTTGGGAGGTGATAGTGTTGGTCATTGAGAGAAAAAAATGTTCACATGAACGTGTGTTTGAATGGTTATCACGATAGAGCTGTTCGAATCTACAAATACAAGAACATTGTGACTGGTAATAAAGAAAGAGAAAATACCTACCACAAATTTTATTTTAATTCTAATTCACTGTTCCCATGGAACTGTAACTTATGAGCATATTTTATTATGAAATTGCACCTTTTAATTCCATGATAAGTGGGTCCCTGTCATTATGACATGTTGTGGGTGGAGGAGAGACAGCATCCATATATGAAGGGGAGCTGCAAGTTACTGAATAAGCAGTTGTGGATGGCCAACAGTTTGAGGCTTATTCAGGTGTTAACAAATTCTCACCATAAAAACCTAACATGTTACACAGTGTTAAAAAAAAAACTCTGTAGACTTGCACAAATCATTTGAAATGACATAACCAATGGAAAATGGATATGCAATTTGGGACTATGAATAACTGGTTCCTTACAAAGCAGGATACAGGGTGTGAACTGAATTGTTGTGATTCAGGATAGGGACTAGTAGGGTTACATGGTGGCACAGTTGGTTGAAAAACAGTGCTACAAGCCAGAAGGTCATGGGTTTGATTCCCAGTGGAGTTGTTGAGATTTTCATTGACTTAATCCTTCTGACTGCTCTATGGCTGTGGTATTGACTGAGCCTCTGAGAGAAATTAGTGCTATGGTTATCTCCTGTGGGCTAAAGGCGGCTGGTGCGTATGGCTGATAGTCTTACGTCCACCATGTACCGACTGTCTAGAAATTCTGGGATCCTCCATCTCTTGGAGCCATATCTAGACCTTATAGGAATTGCTGTACCTTTAGGACTGGGACTAGTGGAGGGCTGTTTTGAACACAGGAATGGGCCTTTGATTTCATTAAGTGCTGGGGATTTCTTGACTAGCTAAGGAACTCATCTTCTCAAGAATAACTGTACTCTGTGGAGGTGGTTAGTAACTGTTGATTACAAGTGCCTTGTTACTTGCAGAGCGGAAGATTGTGGTTGATTGGGCTGTACCACGGTTAGAGAAAAAGAATAACAGTAGTGTGGTGTTGAAAGTGAAGGAAGAGCCTGAAGAAGATTCTGCTTCAATTAAAACAGAGAAGTCTGACCCTGCAGAAAATTCCAGAAATATTAAGACTGAAGGGAAGTGTAAAGTTCTGAATACTCAGGTAGTACAGAATAGAGAAACCAAGGAATGTAAAAAAAATAAAAATTCCAAGAAGGGTCGACTTATTGTCAGGAATTTACCTTTCAAGGTGAGTAAAAACAATTAGTTTTTAAGTTTGGCTGTCAGGGTTTATCTTTATTGTAGGTTTTAGCTGTGTCATAGTTGTGATTGCTCTCTGTGGGATGAATGTGGCAAAAAGAGGATGATGTCAATAGACACACATTGAACTTGGATATCATTTTGCAAGGTGATTTTGTTTCATTACAAGTTGACAGATGAAGAAAGAAAGAAAATCAGTGAGGAATGAAGGAAATGTAATAATAATAATAATAATAATTATTATTATTATTATTATTAACATCAAGAAAATGTCATAGATGTATTAAAGTACTGCGAAGTCAGTCTTTAGTGAATACATTTTATTTTTAAATTAAAAGGTTATCATCATCATCTTCCACATTCCTTACTTCACAGCAGTCTAGCTGGTTCTCAAAAAAGTACAGATCTCACTGACCAAGCACTTATTCACTGTTCTGCCAACAGCTTTCTAACTATGTGCTGCTTTCTGCAGTCGAATAAATAGAGCAGGGCAGAGATTTAGCAGTTTTAAACCACTGTGTAATAACCCAGAAGAGTGCAGTTCGCAGCTACTTTGTGGCGCAAGCCTGAAATTGCTCCTCTTTCAAGGCTGTATACATAAGGAGCTTTTTGGTGATTGGTGCTGTGAAGGTCCTGATTTTTAGGAATTGCTACATCTATTAAGTATGCTTCTTTGATGGTTTTATCAAGAAAACTATGTCTTATCTATTGTGATGGTTATTTTAATCAAGTATATTTTACAAGTGGAGTTTTCTAAGATGGATTGTGGCTCATATTCATGATACAGCATTGATGGCCCCTTTGATAGTCCACATCTGATAGCCAGTTCTGGATGGACAATGTTGGCTACTTGATAGTGTTGTTGGGTGTAATTACCTTGAGCTAGTGCATGACATGCCCGATTATGTGTTGAATTATTATTGAATTCCAAATGAACTGATGTGATATGACAGTGCAAGTTTTCTGGAATGTAATTTTTTGTCATTGGGTGAGTAGTTCCAGATATTTCATAGTGCTGTCATGTTCAGGGTCATGTATTCCGTTTTTCTTGGACTTATCTGTAGCTAAAGTGTATTGCTGGTAGTGGAAAGTATGCAAGTGACAGCTGGTACATATTCAGTGATTTCAGCAAGAAATTGCAAGCAGGTTGAACTGAAATGTGCTTCTTGTCAGGGAATGCTATGCAGATACATTCATGTTTGGTTGAAAAGGGTTAATTCTGGTTAGCAGAGATTGTGAGAATTCTTGAGGACTGTACAGGAAAAAAAAATATTGTCCTAAACATCATACTTGAGGACTAGGATGCATTTTATACTTTTTCCAGGCTTTTAAAATCTATAAGTTTTTGCTGCTTAAATGTTTGTTTTTTTCAGTATGTGTGTTTTACCCATTTGTGACAGAACATTTCTCATATACATGTCACTTGTTTACTTTTGTAGGTGACAGAAGCCATTCTGCGTAAACATTTTGAGAAGTATGGTGAAATTACTGAGGTTAAGTTGCTTCATAAAGCTGATGGGAAGCTTGTAGGTTGTGGATTCATACAGTTTGTAAAGAAGAATAGTGCTGCCAAGGCAATCCTGAGTTGCAGTGGGAAACCTTTACTGGGTGAGTACATAACAATTGATTTATTATGGAGCTATAGGAGAAAATTTTAAAACTGTATAGATGTGCTTGAAGATGCAGGAATAAATGAGAAGATAATGTTACAAACACACACACCCCAGGGGCATTCAGAAGGTAATGCCTGCATGAAGGTGCTTGTGCAAGTGGGTTGGATTGTATTTGGTTCTGATGACTCATTTTCAGCTATGTAGAAATGCATCAAAGAACAAGCAGTTACTGAGTTTTTGATGCACGGAAGTGAAACCGTCAAACTTCACTGGATGATAATGGCTTTTTTGGAAACTGTGGACATAGGCACCATGTGTCAATCAGTGGATACTGGTGGAAGTTTGGATCTGAATGACTGGCTGTTTTGTGGAAGGCTTGTCACCACAACTTATGATTTGAACAGGGAAGAATTAGACAGACTTATTTGAGAAAGCTTATGTATTTCACAGAGAGCCGTAGCGGAAAATTTGAACATTGGTGTGGCTAGTGTCAGAGAGATTGTAGGTTTGGGTTAATAAAAAGTGCATATTTCATGTTTGCTGCATCAGCTTACATCCAAAATGAAGAGAACAAGGCTGTAAGCATGTAAACAATTTACTCAGTCAGTAGAAGAGCAACGGTAATGATTTTCTGTACAGCATTGTCACAGATGAGAACCGTTGGGTGCACCTGGAAATAGAAAGCCAGTCACTTGAATGTTATCACCCCCACTTCTGCCAGAGAAAAAAATTCAAGAATGAACCATGAGTGGGAAAATGCATGCTTACCATTTTTTGGCAACAAAGGCAACATTCACCAGGAGTGCATGGTGAAAGGTATGAAAGTCAGCTTCAAGACTTATATGTTGACCCTCTAGGGGTTGAAATAACAAATCAGTCACATTCGTGGGAAAAAAGCCACTACATTGTGAGCATTATAATGACAAAACCCACACTAGTGTTGCCACTTCATTGGTGACAGAGAATATTGGATTTGAAGTTATTTCACTCACTCTCAAGAACTCAGATTTGACACCATCTGTCTTCCAGTTGTGTGCAGCTCTCAAGAAACATCTCAAAGGAATTCATTTCACATGAGATGAAGAAGTTCAAGCTGCTATGCAACAGAGGTTTCAAGAACAGTAAGAAGAATTCTACAGCAATAAGTTCAAAAAAAACTTGTTCAGTGCAGCGGCACTGTATCCGACAATGGGGAGACTATGAGGAAAAATAATGAGTTCTGGGAATCAAGTCATATTCTGCGCAATAATTTGTGTTTTGTTTTGTTTCAGTACGTTGTCTGGGAGTAAAGATATAGATATGAAGGCATCACTTTCTGAGCACTCTTCATATTAAATACATAGGGTGGGAGGATATTGGCTGGATCTGTTTGGCTAAGGATAGAAATGGGTGGAAAGCTTTTGTGAACATGGTAGTGAACATATAAAGGTCAAAGAATTTCCTGACTATTACAGCAATCCTTACCATCTTTAGATTATCTCTTATGCATGAAGTTAACCACGTGCTATGCTTAGGATAATTCTGTATTTTCATTGTTTTTCCTTGAAAATTTTGAAACTGCTTGTATTTAATAACAATGAAGGATGTGGTATGGAGACTTGGAGCCCTCTGTCTAAAGATATGAGCTTCATTGTGTTCATAGCAGTGAAAATTTAGATTCCGGTCTTTCTGGTTATTATACCGTGTAATCTGATTTGCAGTGACCATTGTCTCAAAATAATGTAATTTCTTATGCAGGACGAACAATAATTGTGGATTGGGCTGTACCAAAATCTGTATTTAGTATGAGTGAGCCTGCAGTGAAAGAAGAAGCTGAAATAAAAAAAGAGAATCTAGATGATGTTGAGGTTCTGGGAATGTCGGCTTCAGGTGTCGATGGCTGTGATGTTCAGACTACAGTTATTAAGAAGGAACCACTGTCTGATGAATCAGAAGGAGATGATACTTACAGCACATCTGATATAAATGAGAGTTCATATAGTGAAGAAGAAACAGGACAGAGAGATGAGTATGCGAAGTACAATATGTATATGCATGTGTACAGAGAGACAGAATGCATTCTCTGTCTTAATGTCCTTTTCATCAGCTACATATTTTTAACAGTTTAATGTCTATAGATTTGTATTTAAGTGAAGTTGAAGTTGCATGATAAAAAATCTACATTGTTATTTCAGGGAAGATGTAGAATCGAAAAATAAAACTGACATTAAAAGACCATCAGTGATATCCAATGATGTGTCTGAAGGACGGACAGTGTTTGTAAAGAATGTTCCATTTTCTGCAAAAAATGATGATCTTAGAAATTGCATGGAACAGTTTGGTCAAATAATTTATGCTCTTATATGTATAGATCCTGTAACAGAGCACTCAAAAGGGACAGCGTTTGTAAAATTTCAGGTATGTACACTATTGTATGTGTAAATGGTTCTCTGTTGATTCTTGAAATGTTTGTGCCAACTGTTTGCCATGCCATCTGTTACCTTTGCTAACTGTATCAAAATTAATATTATCTCTGGTAGCGTGTGGAAGCTCCTGGAGTGCATTCAACTCATATGGTTCCATTTAAGAGTCAGTTTAACAGGTGACAATGATAACATTTATTAAACAAATAAAGCAAGGTAACAAATGGCTTACTGTGATACAAACCTGATGCAGAGAGCAAGTACCAAAGTTTAGTGTCTCATATGTTTCCACTCGCTCAGTAGAGATACAGACAGAACCAAAATCTTGCATGTTTTTTAAGAATGTAGTATAAGAATGAAATATCAAGACTTCTAATAGTGTTGACTGTATGGGGTTTCTGTTTTAAGTCATCCTTGCGAGTGCATCATTTGAATAACTGGACCAGGATGAAATTTGGAGAAATGTTTCTTGAAGTATCTGCAGAAGCATCGTGAAGCTTAGAGCAGAGTGGAAAATGGGTGTTGGATGAGTGTTGGGTGGAGGGGAAATGGCGCTGTGTGTTAGGTCACAGGATGTACTGTCACTTGACTCAATTGTTGTGTCACATTTTGATTGTTTCTACTAGATTTATGGTATATATTGTCTATTTATAGAGGGGTATTTGTTGAAAATGATTTAAATATTCAGTATTATTGTAGAAGAATATGGATTTGCTGATGTCAAAATACAGGGTGGGCCTAAACCTCCTTAACAACTTTAAATGCTACATATTAAACATACAGAGAGCTGGAATGGCATGAAGTCACGTACAGAATGTGAGGAAAGAAATGTATATTAGATGTTCCAGGTATAGTCTAATTCCTTGCTTGTGTATCATAGCATATTTTGGTCTACTTTCTCTGTTTTCTTTGTGATGTGCTTCTGCAACTGTGGAGGGCTGTTGGCATTGGAGGAATATACCACCATAAATTAACTCCCTTGCTGGAACAGAGTCCTTCTTGAGAACTTAATAGTTCTTCAAGTAGTTGAGAAGTTTCATGCATTTTTGAAAGCTAAAGGGTCGTTACAGTGTTTACAGGAGTTGTCACTTCTCCCTACCTTGTGCCAGATGAATCCAGATAATGTCCTCATTCCATTTCTTTAAGATCAGTGAAAGTACACATCCTTAAGAAGACTTAAATCAACATTTGTAAGATCTGGGAGGCACAGAGATAATAGAATAGCTCCCACACTTCCACACCATTTGTCAGGAAACAGTGCATTGTGATAGGCATGGACATCTGTGTGGATATGCGGCATCAGACAGTCTGTTCAAAAATGATAATGCCATCAACTTTAGTCCTCTGGCTGTGGTATCAGGTAATTTTCCATCATCACAGAGGTGGTAAGGAAGGTGGAGCAATGTGTGCTGTGGTAAATATGGGGGCATTAGAGTATTGATGGTACATGTGCAGATTAACCAAGGGAGTGCATATTGAACATCTGTCAATAAATTTGAAATGTTTCCTCATATTTTGGAATCAGTTTCATGTTTTTACAGCTTCCTGTATTTTTGTAACATTTTACTAAAGTTGTCAAGTAGCTTCTGACCCACCATATTATATCCTTTATTCTGAAACCGGCCTGCTACTTATTTCTGTTACAGACACAGGAGAGTGCAAGGCAGTGTTTAGCTGCAGGCACAGAATTGACACTGCTTGATCAGACCCTGGATGTGTATGAGGCTCTGAACAAGGATCAGCTGCAGGAAAAGGCAGATCTTAAGCATGCAGCACATAAAAGTAAAGACAAAAGACATTTGTACCTGGTCAAAGAAGGAGGTCAGTATCTTGACAGCAGAGAAACAAGTGTCAGTTGTATTAGTCCTGTAGTCCCCTGACTCCTTGAAATGGCACCCTCACTGCAACTGCCTGTAAATTATAGCAGGTTGTTGCTGCTGCAATGTTGTATTGTTTTGAGACCCTGTAATTTGGAATATGTCATAAATAAAATATATAATTTGTTCAGCAAAAGACCCAGAAGAACATAAGGCTGCTGTTGAACATGCTTATGCAAGTTAAGCACTGACTTAATTGAAAGTATTTCAAAAAAATGGTACAGCTGTTTGGATAGAGCACCTTACTGCATGTCAGAGATGATGAGTTGACAGTGGATAGGGCTGCTGTGTGTATGGTTGTTGGTGGCTTTTATTTTTTTATATTTGTTTCATATCACTTTCAATGTGATGCCATTTGTTTTATTGCTCTGAAAAGTTGGAAGTGGAAAAAGGCCAAATGCTACTTGCCTAAATGAATATTTGATACCCAGAAGCCTTTGAAAAACATGACCTTGTCTTTTCTGTTGTTCTTGTTCTTGTTATCGCAATCTTATATGGGTTTTCAATGTGTATGTATTAGGTCCTATGTCATGAGGAATGTGCAACTTGTACTTATGTTGTAGTTATACTGATGTCTCAGAGCAGTCTGCTTTGTACATGTTGAGGGGAACTTGATTCTTTCATGATATAAACATTTCACTTTCCTGTATTGTCTCTTGCTTGATATACGTTTCTTGCCACCGACCTATTAGAGAACACCCACATGTACGAAAATATTCTGCGGGTCATATGGTTAGTAGATGGACTAAGTTGTGGGCTGGACAACCAAGGAATTGTTGTTGAATTCCCAACCGGAGCCAGAGATTTGTCTCTTTTCCAAAGCCTCCAGACTGCCTCTGAAGCCCACCCTTCCTGCTATTCAGTAGTTTCCAGGGACTCCTTCTGGGAGTGAAGTGGCCAGGGGAAAAAGCTACCTCTCACTGTCGTTTAGTGATGAGGTTAAGAGTGCATGGAGCTATGTGCTTTCATGGCATGCACAGCATCTGTACCTTTGTTCTGTGCTGCTGCCAGTTTTATGGTAGCCACAGTCATTCAAGCAATATGCAAGTATTGCAACAGAGATTTTGAATGGGATTCAAATTCTCATTCTGAATTGATCATAAGAACAAACTTAATATATGAACGTGTGTGTTATTTCTTCAAAGTTTTAGATACTGTATTTGTGATAATGACAAGGAAAGCAAGCCTTGGGTACTTCTGCCCATGTAATTCAAATCCAATAGATTATGACAGTAAGATTATTATTATCATTATCATCATCATCGATCATCTATGGGAGTAATTCCAAAGCCACTATCACAAAGTCTAACAAGACTTAACTTACACCCGAATACATATATACAACTGCAAAAGTCTTTTCTTAGCACATGTTCAATTGTAAGAAACTTTTTAAACTACAAATAAGACCACCGAGCCTAATCCTGTTGACTACTACATCCCAGAATAGGTGAATATTTCCCAGCCAAAGTTGTGAAATAATAGTAATTATTATTATTATTATTATTATTATTTGTATTATCTTCTTGTGTCAAAGGCCTTTTCTTCCTGGTACTTCTCTTGAACCAGCAGTGATCCCCACTGCTTAGGCTTCAAGTTTCACACTGTAGTACTTTCCGCATTATGTGTGATGTTCCAAGTATAGGTGTCTTGTAGTGAATCTATTGAATGTTTTCCTGTGTATCTTCCAGATTTTTCCTTAAGCTTCTCGTTACTATTCCAATGGCTCCAATTATTACTGGTATAAACATACATTTCAGGTTCCACATTCATTGTATCTCTATACCTAAACTCTTGTATTTTAACTTCTTTTCCACTTCCTTTTGCAAGACATTTCTGTCTGCATGTATTGCCACATCTATCAGTGTGCATGTTTCCTCTTTTTTTTTAAATTAATTATCATATCTGTAACAAAAAAAAACTTTGTGTATTATACATAGAGTTGAACACAACTATACGTCTCTGATTAGCTGTGTAGTCCAGGTACAGAAGCAGCAACAAACAATTGCCTGTAAGAACTTAGGTCAGTATAACCACTGTCTGATAATCCAAATATTTGATAACATACATACAGAAAGGTTTTTTTTGGGGGGGGGCTAACACAACAGGGATAACGCGCCTCAAAAGTAATATATCTGGCCTATTTGCTGTAACTTCTCTGTCTGTCTGTACTGCTTGATTCCACAACACTGTAACATATCCCTCTTCATACCCTGGCTTGGGCATGTGTGTATACCATTTGTGTGTCGTTTCAGTGCCTAAGGTTTTGCGTATTATTATTATTATTATTATTATTATTATTATTATTATTATTACTACTACTACTACTGCAATTGAGTTTTCACTCAGTGGCAGTAGTCCTTACACTAGTAACAAATAAGAATAAGTATACCCAAATGAAACAATACAAAAACACAGTATATACAAGTACACATATTACCAAAACACCCACACGTTACAAAACCCACACATACACAAACCCACACATTACAAAACCCATGCATATACACACCCCTACATATTACAAAACAAGTTAAAACAACAACAGTACAAGATACACACCCAATAAAATTGTCAGAATACAATCAAGTACCCTCATTGTAAGGTCACCATAATGTCTTTTGTCCCCAAGAACATCTACGTATTAAGATTGTAGCTGTTGAGATTGTGATGCTGTGTAGTTTGGCAAATAGGAACCATTGTTCTGGAGGACCTTCTTCAGGCGACATTGGTAAATTTGCACGGTGTCACATCCCATAAGACTGTAATCTCAGAACAGTAGAATTCTTTTAATCTTGCACCTATGGGCCTGGACAGGTGCAGGGTTATCAAATATTCTGGATTATCAAACAGTGGCTATACTGACCTAAGTTCTTGCAGGTAATTGTTTGTTGCTGCTTCTGTACTTGGAGTACACAGCTATCAGAGAAGTATTCCATTCAGATATCTCCCTCACCTGCTGGTTCAGAGGCATCAGGATCCCTTTCTGGTTTTTGTGGAGTCTCTTAAGCTCCTACCACGGATGGTGAAGGATGTGGAGACTGTGAATAAGGAGTCTTCATAGTTGAAGAAGTTGATGGAGTAGGAGACAAGGGGTCAGGAGATACCACAATAGTTGATGTAGAGATACTCTTGGAGGCGCTTCTGGGGGATTTCCAGATTTGGGACTATTTCCCTCACCTGCCTAAATGTTAGAATTTCTGGAGTATCAGCATCTGGATTAAAGGAATTCTACTCTTATTTGCTGCCATTAGAACCTCTAATTCCATACAGTAAGAATGATGTCCTTTTCCTTCTTTAGTGGTCATGGCTGGGAGTCGAGCAGCTGCAGGGGTGTCCGTAGCAGATATGGAAAAGCGTCTACAGCTAGAACAATGGAAAAGTCAGATGCTTCGTAACCTCAACATGTTTGTTTCTTGGTTTCGCTTAGTGGTTCACAATCTGCCTCCATCTTGGAATGATTCCAAGTTGCGTCACCTGTTTCTCCAACATGCTGGACCTAAGGCAGTTATCAAGGAGGTTAGTATTTGCCATTGTAATATGTAATGATTCTTCATAGTTCAATTGGTTGGACACTTTCCAGTTGTCGATATAACTGATATAGCCCTTCACGATTTGGAGAGCTAGCTATGCTTCTAATTCCAGGTGATTGGTTATCATTGTATGAGCACAAATTAGTGGAAATGGATGGGATCAAAGCTGGCAGTCCTTGATGTAAAGCTTGTATGCCCTGGTGATCCAGTGATGGCTTAGTGTGCATATGCACATGCATATCCATTTTTATTGTGCTCACATAGACAGATCATTCATGTGTGCATGCACATCCCATTTTTCATGTGCTCATACATCCATGATTTATATGTGCATGCACATTCATCACTTCTGTAGACTTTTTTTTTATACATTTGTAAATAATTAAAAATGAAATGCACATCTTGTGGCTATTGTTGTCATATATGCTAAATATAGAACAGGGGACCTGTAGTGGCACACTTGTTGAGGCCTTGCTCTGTAAGCTGGAAGGTTGCGTGTTCGATTCCTGATGGTGTCATTGGTATTTTTTATTTACATAACCTTCTGGCTGCACTTATGGCCTTGGCATTGACTCAGCCTTTAACATAAATTAGTACCAGGAATATTTCCTGGGGGGTAAAGGTAGCCAGTGCACAGGGCTGGCAACCTAACCACCTTTATGTGCTGATTTTCTTGAAATCAGGGATCCTCAGCCTTCTGGCACCCTCAGGGCCTGTCCAGGTCTGTCCAGGGATTGCTTTACCTTCCATACACAAAAGATGATTGTATACAAATGTATGTATGCCGTTAGTTGGTATTTCATGTCGCATGTAATGTTGACATTGCTGTGAACATGTTTCAATATTTTGGGAGGTTGATGCAAACAGTGGGTGATCCAAGAAGATCCACTGAGTATAAGGTTGCTCTTGTGCTTTCTGTAATTGAAATGGATTCCACTACAGACTTCAGAAAGTGATGTGAGATTTTCTTCTTGTAAACAAATCACAGAGGTTAGTTTGAAATAGTAAGAGCTTCTTTCTACTTCTGCTGTAAAAAGTGCACAGCATATTTATTTGAGGGAATAAATCAGGATTTGTTTCAATACAACTCTGACTAGTCTTCTTTGTAGTTCAGCCACAGGGATAGTTTAAAAATGCCAATCCATTTAGTACCTCAAAAACAGAACTGGAAATGAGGATATTTATTCCTTTCCTTGTCCAAATTCTGAATATATTACACTTAATAATAATAATTAACACAACTAATAAAATTATTAATGCAGTGCTTGCATGTCTTTACAAAATGCATATGAATTTATGGGGGGAAATATTTGCTGCTTGAGGTAACTTAAAACGTATAAAAATTCTTCTGCCGGTTCTTTAAGTTTTTCAATGGCAGAAATATTTGTACAAATAAAATAGGCTTAAAATCTTTGTAAGTGCAATTATTATCTGTTGAACTGCAATGGGTTTTATACTAGTAAAATAATATTCCTTGCATCTGAACACTGTTACTACAATGGAATGTTGTGTTATTTCTGAGCTTATGCCAATGGCAGCTTAGCTACTGGTAGGGCCACCTGTGCTGGACAGGTTTTGAGCAAGGTACTGGACAGAGAGAGACCTTGGCTGTCCAGGTTGTATTACATTGTGAAAACTCGGTTTTCTCAGAACCCCAGCAACAGGGAGCCCATGGCCCCAAAACTGGCCAAACCTCTACAAAGTAGTAGTAGTAGTAGTAGTAGTAGTAGTAACAGTGGTGGTGGTGGTGGTGGTGGTGGTGGCAGTGCTGCCACCACTGTTTTCTCAGAGCATAATAAGAAAAAGATACCTTTAAAACAGAATAAACATTGTCCATATTTGTTTTATCTTTGTCCTAATGAAATTGCTTGTTTTTGTTTTCCCCAAGCAGGATGGATGAAGTTCACATTGGTGCCTTCCATTTCAAAAGCTTGCATGTCTACCACCTTATTACTCAGTGTAAGAAGTTAAAACTTGTGAATTATTGTGGTTGTGGGCTCTAGTGGCACAAAGCTCAGGCCAAGTTTCATTAAAATTGGTCATCTGCTAATAAGTTGAAATGGCCACATAAGACACACACACACACACCATGCAACATGATGATCTAATGAGCGTGCTGTTTTCCATTTAAGGAAGGAAAAAAGGCGTATTAAGAAGTGAGGATCACATGAGCAGAGAGAGTGTGGTTGTTTCTAAGTTTTAAATTTTGTTTCAGGCACGAGTTATGCGTGATATGAGGAATGTTGATGCCGAAGGGATAGGCAAGTCTAAGGAATTTGGTTTTGTTTCCTTTACAACCCATGACCATGCTTTGCAAGCTTTAAGAAATATTAACAACAACCCAAACATATTTACATCAGCCAGGGTAAGAATTTCTGTTATATGGCACTGTCTGTGATCACCATACTCTTAATTCTTTGAGAATTATAGTAAATGCTTTGTGTGTAAAAAATGTGAGAAAAATCGTATTTTCTTTCAAGATTGAGTGAGTGAGCAGATATGAGAAGTGTTTAAGAACAGCAAGATGGATACATTTGAATAAGTCTGTACAGGATGGCACAAAAGTACCACTGCAGTGAGTTGTCATAGGAAGAGGTTTTTTTGGGATCTGAGAATCTCTTTATTAGTGCATGGGTAAATGGTGGTGTGAGCATGTGTCACTAGAAAATGCCACTGGTATGATATTAATGTGTTAATGATGTAGCAAACCCAGGCCAGAACAGTAGAATGGCAACTCAAGATGTGACTTTCAGCAGTTGTGTTACATTTGAATGCCATATTATATACATTATAATCGTAGCACATCATGATGTTAAAGATATTTTTTAAGATTTGTTTGTGTGACAAAGTTGATGGAGCAGAGTCCTTCATGAGAAGCTAATACTTCCACAGCTGCTTGAGAATTTCTCTGTATTTTATGGAATCCAAAGGTTATTTCCACATTCACAAGAGCTTGTCACTTGTTCCTATCTTAAGCCAGATAAATCCAGTCCAGACCTCCCATCTTATTGCTTGAAGATCCATTTTAACATCCCATCTTTGCCTGTATTTTCCAAGTGGTCTCATTCCTCGGGTTTCCCCACCAAAACTCTTGGTGCACCACTGCTTTCTTTCATACATGTTGCATGTCCTGCCCAGCTCATTCTTCTTGAGTTGATACCCTGAATACTATTTGGTGAGATGTAAAAATTATGACTGTCCTTATTATGTAGTTTATTCTAGTCCCTTGTTACCTCCTCCCTATTACTTACTTACTCCATGGAGCAGAGTCCTTCTTGAGAAGCTAACTGGTTCTGCAGCTAGTCAAGAAATTCCTCGCACTTTATGGAACCTGAAGGTTCATTACCGTATTCACAAGTGCCCGCCATCTGTCCCTATCCTGAGCCAACTCCACCCAGTCTCCACCCCCTCCCACTTCCCAAAGACCCATCTTAATATTATCCTCCCATCTACGTTCCCCCATTGGTCTCTTTCCCTCAGGTTTCCCCACTAGAACCCTGTGCACACCTCTCCCCTTCCCCATACATGCCACATGCCCCACCCATCTCATTCTTCTCGATTTTACTACCCGCACAATATTGGGTAAGGAGTAAAGATCCCTAAGCTCCTCATTATGTAATTTTCTCCATTCCCCTGTTACCTCGTCCCTCTTAGACCCAAATA
>Ga0123355_10006164_pt1 | contig 17699 bp, 12 predicted proteins | sample TergutEmb28metaG_3_FD_89872 | JGI IMG/M metagenome (GOLD analysis project Ga0123355, IMG submission 89872) | Embiratermes neotenicus P1 segment gut microbial communities from Petit-Saut dam, French Guiana - Emb289 P1 | ecosystem: Host-associated > Arthropoda: Insects > Digestive system > Gut ...
AATTATGAAACAAACTGCATTTTGAAGAGGAAAAAACGGAGAGTATATACCGTGTTTAAAATATTCAGTACCTATATTTGTTGAATAAATATATAAAATGCAACGTTTAGAGGTTAGCGGTGCAGTACGACCCCTATTGGGGTCATTAGGCGTCAAACGGTTAAAGAAACAGAATGTCTTTATCAGTTGTCAGAATAATAGCCCTCATTAATGTCTTCCAAAACAAAAAAATGAAGCGTCTGACAAGCCTGATTCTCCATAACTCAGAACAAAGTGGAAATAGTGGAGATATTTAGCACCAATAGTGCTGCTGCTGACATGGTCTGCATAAAATTTTATAAACCTGTCAACAAAGAAAGCTTGAAGCCTGGCCTGGCCAAACACTTAACACCAATGTATCAAAAATATACTGGTAAAGCTTATCAACAAGAGTCTTTATGCTTGAACAGAGAAATGTGCACTGCTGGGAATGCAATGTCTAACGACATTACAGTCACGTATTGCAGAAGTGCATCTGTCAGACACACAAACTAATACATGTAGCCATCAGAAAAGTCAAGGAACCACAATCATTCAAGGGAACACCAGAGCAAACTGAACTCCTCTCCATTCTTACAACCAGAAAGGGGTACGAATGGATAGGAAGACACTTAAAACTGGATCTGCAAGTGCTTTGTTCTAAAAAGTTTCGGCCTTCTTGAAACAGGCAAGACTTCTACTGAATGCATCCCATCCATGTGACAGTACACTGATGTCTAACAACAGTCTTATCACTGTAACATTTAGGCCCCATGGATCTCAAGGATCAAAAAATGACTACATCCATGGAATGACCTTACCAGGCTGACCTTCTCAGAAGTTTTCCTGAAGGAGATGGCAACATAAGAGCATTCTGCAGGAAAACAAAAGTGTTTGGTACTATATACAGTGTATTCCATGCATGTTCTTCCATGAATTCAGTTAACACTGGTTCAACTGCGGAGAAAAACTGCTGCCAGACATAGATAATTTTCAGCATTCTCCTAATGAAGAATTCACAAGTCCAAAATTCTTGACATGGTCTGTGCTGTAAGAAATTCTGAAAATTGTGATGAAAGGACCAGTGAAGATTGGCTACAGAGTGTTGTGTGTGAACCAAGCACCCAGCACATGAGACATGCAGATAATACCCAAGAACCACAAAGCAAAAGGGAAAAGAGGGCAGAGAAGATGAGAGTGAACAAGGAGATGGTGAGCACATCAGTCACAGCATGATAGTAGTAAACAAACCACGCTTATTCAATCTAACAAACAGGTCTATGTTAATTCAACTGGTTACCCTTACATGTATGCTACATGTTTCAGCCTGTATTTAGGCCGTTCTCAGGCTTATCAATATAAAAACCATACAAAGGAAGATATAATAAAAATCTAACACATATACAATTTTTAAAATGTATATATGAAAGCCTTTTTTATTAGATCAGGTCTTAATGTGTCATAGTAAAAGGCTGTATTACAATTTTCTATGTCCTGGTGTATTTTAACACTTTGAGTCCTAGCCCTTTAGTGCTTTGTTGGGTCCAGAAACCCAGGCATTTTTGATATATATTTAAATACTGACTATCATGAGTATAATATGTATATTGTAATATCCTTACCATATTCTGAGAGATAAAGAGAGATACTTTAATTTGAATATATATATATATATATATATATGAACACATTATTCCTGTAGAAACATACAAAAAATTCATTGAAAAAACAATGAAAATTTACAGAAAAAAATCTGCACAAAACATATTTCCTATATTTACAAATAGTTTAGCTTTGTGTGGTACAATTTGAAGCACTCTGGCATGCAGAGTGGCACTTTACAATCAGGACACCACAACACAGTCTATTTTCTTTCTCTTTTTCCAGTAGCATTCTTAGACTTTTCTGAACAAATTTTACACACTCTCGTAGGATGTGCCTTCTTGCCAGTACTGGTTATTCTATTAGCTAAGTGCCTTCCCAAGAGTCTGTTGCTTGATGCTGCTTGTGAAACATCATACTGGGCAAGTGTTGCACCTTTCTCAGCAAATCCCTCTCCAACCTTCTGCAGGAAGTGAGTTATATAACAATTATTTCTCTGATTTTCATTCCTGGTCTCACAGTACAGTATGTATGCATTTACAATTGCCATGACAAACATGTAAAAAAGAAGTTTCTTCCACCACTTTAGTTGTTTTCTCTTCACTGAGTAATAGGAAATCATTTCGTCATTCCTGTCAACACCAGTTTTGTTGAGATTATAGTCTAGATGGCATCTGGCTTTGATTTGGTTTTCACTCCATTCTTACACCAAACTTCCACATTGGTTGTGGTCATTTTATGTGCTGTTGATAATCACAGAACATCTCTAGTATCCTTCCATTTCAAACACAGCAAATGATCTCTTCTCATGAACACACACTCATCTCTTTTCAGTTTTTTTGACACAACATTTTGTCTTGGCAGTTCTTTTTGATTTGGCATGCATGTACCTACAGCTTTGGTCTTTCTTGCCCACAAGAAATTAAAAACAGCCGCTGAACTGGAAAATCTGTCCATGAAAACTGTATGCCCCTTATCAAGATAACCAGACAGTATTCTCTGAAACAGTCCAACGATTTACTTGTCCTGTTGACCTTTACTAGTATACACTTCAGTGTGCAAAACATAACCTGTCTCAGAGTCACACACTGTCAACAACTTGATACCATACTTATCAGGTTTGTTCTTTATTTAGACATGGAAAATTACTCTTCCCCGAAATCCACATACACCTTCATCATTGGTAAGATTCTCATAAGGGGAAAATGATGTGGGGAAATGAGTCAGCAGATGATCCATGAAGGGCCAGATCTTGTGTGTAGGGTCATGGCTGAGTTCATTTCTGGGAACGTACGTTGCATTGTCATTGACATACAAACTGACAGTATCACAGTGAACAAATTTCTTGACATTACTGATCCTGAAAATTGAGTGGAAATGAAGTTACTTGTTGATCAGTAATCTCTGAGTTTAGGTTTCTTTATCAGGCACATGTGGATTATTACAGCCAAAAATAAACACATTTCATACAGCCTTACTCCAGTCCATGTTTGCCATATGCTATGAGGCTTTAGCTTATTGGTTCTCCTCAGTTTGTCAGCATACCTGTTTGTTTCTGTTTTGATATGTTTTATCATAAATTCTTGGAAGAAAATAGCAACAAAAAAAAAATCGAATGGTGTGGAGCTGTCATCCACTGCTGCAGATGAACCACTCTGTTCAGAAAACTGAGGCACAGAAGGTTGCTGATCTCAGAATGACCACCCTAATGTAGAATTGGAAGTTGCATTCATGGAGTTACGTTTCCTCTTGCTTGATGGGCCTGAGGATGGTGATCCAGAAGTACTAGGTTGGGCAGGATCTGTTTGTGACGAGACCAGACTACGAGGGCGAGTGTCATTTTCTGTATAAAAATAGTAATAATTAGTTGCTCAGTACAATATAACATTCCTGTAACGATATTATTGCTCAAATAATGGGATCTTGAAACAATTAGAATAAATGTTTTGAAATTCATTCCAATACAATGTGATCACATACCTGAATTGGAATCTGACTCGGATGGGCTATATTCCGTTTCTGATACATCTCCTCTGAACCAGAATTGTCCACAGGTTCATTCAGAGATTCTATAAAATGCACATCATCAAGAAAATGGGACATTTTTCTTTCTGAAAACTCTAAAATCAACACAAACAACACACCTGCAGCACAAACTGCAGACCACAATGTGCCTGTAAACAGCTGATTGTGAATGGTTTTTTTTTTTAATAGTGCAAACAAAAGTCCTCAGATGGCAGCATCAAATAAAGGGCTGTTCAATGAAAGCTTCCATGCAACCCAAACCCAATTTCAAGTCATCTGTGTTATAGCACATACACAAATATATAAGCACGAGCTGCACTTGGGCATGGGACATACAGCAAGTTGGAAGAGACCAAGCCTCGCTTAGGCTTGGGCTTCAAAGTGTTAACTGATGCAGCATGGCCTCAGTGTAGTATATTCTGCTATAGATCCTTCCTTGTACTCAGTTTGTAAATTATGGGCCACAATAGAAATGAAGGTGGTGGTGGTGGTGACACAATGTTTATCTGCAGAAAGCTGGGGTAGTATGCTGAGAAATTTCTCTCTTTCCAACCTGTAACCTAGTCACTATACCAACTGGGCTACATTCCTTCAAAAATACTGCTTCTCTTACCAAAATAACAGTTTTCAAAATACTGGTACCTGAACAAGGATACAATTAAATGGTACATCAGACATTAGTCCAGCTCCTATTCTGCATTACATCCTGCACATTGACCTAAAAACACAACCTAATGTTGTCAGTTATAGATGATCTTATCCACATTTTACCAGTTAACAGGGAACATTAACATTTGCCATTGGGCCACGTATAAAGAAGTGATTGCTATCCCATGCATTGTTGACAGGTCACATCTTTCGACGTTTCATACATGCGTTTGTCAGCTGGTCTGGCTCACTTATCACTTCAAGGTTATTGACAGCTTGATGCAGGATGTTTGGGTCTCAAATTACAAACAAACAGACTGGTCCTGACTCCCTATTTTAGAACCATAAGACTACAATAAAGAGACCACTGATTTAGATACACCCTCTGTGTTCTTGCCTAACTTCCTTCAGTGGCAATCATGCCTTTGTGTAGGAGTGTTCTGAAAGAGGACGATATTTTGTGTGAGTTATATGCAGATACACATTCTGATGTCTCTGATAATAGTGAAATGAAATTTTGGACAGTGACAGTGATGTCCCCACCACTAGTTCACGTAAACAATTGCGATCTTCTGCCGTAGTTGTTTCTAGTGACAGTGAAACAAGTACAGTAGGGGACAAAAGTAGTGAACCAGAGAGCTCTGATGACACACAAGTGATGTGTGGTGTAAAACTGATAAAAAACCAAGCAATGAGCCTTTTCTTGGAACTACAGGTCTGAATATAGTAATTGATAACTGTGTCCGTAGTTGAAGTCGTGAGTTCAATCATTGGTGAAGATCATATACAGTTACTTACTGAACAGTCCAAGCTTTACCATAGTCAAAATGCAGAAAAATGGAAAGTCTCCTAAAACACACAACTGAAGAAATGAGGAAGTTTTGGGACTAATAATTTTGATGGGTCAAGTCAGAAAGAAAAATATAAGGACTACTGGTCCACTAACCCCCACAATTTCCACACCCATTTTTCCTCACAATATGAGTAGGAACCATTTTGAATCTATTTGGCAGGCCTGGCAGTTTAGTGACAACAGGCAGCAAACACAGGATTCAGGGCGGCTATTCAAAATTTGGCCCGTGTATGAAAATTCTGTATAGAAATTTAGATCAGTTTACAGCCTAAAACAACTGTCACTTGATGAAGCCATGATCCCATGGTGGGGTCGCCTGAAATTTAGGACATACAATCCAGGGGGGGAAAAAAAAAAGGAATGCTGGTGAGAATGGTGTGTGAGGTGGTATTGGGTTATATCTGCAACATAGAGATACACTAAGCTGAGCATAAGAAGTTGGAGGACACAGAGTTATCACTTTTAGACAGAAACTTAGGACAAAATCATCACATCAAGACAATTTTTTAACTGTGTGTGATTAGCTCAAACATTGCTAGACAGAAATGTGACAGTCTGCGGCACTATGAGGGCTAACAGGGGCATTCCATGTGACCTAGAAGGGGAAGTCAAGCGCTCAAAAAGAGGGCAGTCAGCGTTTTGGAGGAAAGGTGATGTAATGGTGCAAGTGTGGAAGGACACAAGACTAGTGCGAATGATAAGTACGATCCATGACGCAAAAATTGTAAACACAGGGAGGAAAGACAGGAAAACAAACGTGGAAATGAAGAAGCCTTATGCTGTTGTCCAGTACAATAAATTCATGAAGGGTATAGAGAGGGCAGACCAGTGCCTCATTATTACTCAGTTCTAAGGAAAACTGTATAATGATAAAAAATGATGGTATTGCATCTGCCAAACTGTGCACTCTTCAATGCATTTTTTGTGTACAAGACGCTAAATACAAACAAAATAGTAAAATACAAGAACTTCCTGCACAAGCTAGGAAGGTCCTGGATATCAGAAGTCCAGAATTGAAGTGAGTCCAGTTCTGATGACCTTCAATTGCCAGCGAAGCAAACAACACCAAGGGGGCCTAAACAGGACCCACCAGGCAGACTCTCCGGGAATTTCAGAATACACACACTCGAAAAAATTGTTGGTGGTGAGGAGGGAAAAAAGAAGAATCCTGCAAGACAGCATAAAGTGTGTGCTGCACATAAGAAGCGAAGTGAAACTAGATGCACTTGTAAATCTGCATGGTTCCGCTTCACAAAGGGTCTTGTTTTGAGAAATACCATTCAGTGAAGAACTACTAGACTATCTACATGCAGTTTCTGCAGTCTCGGGCTCAGGAGCACAATCTACGGTGTCAAACCGTAAGAGCAAGTTAAGGGGTTGAACATTCAAAGAATTTAAAATGTCCGGAAATTGGGGGTATTTAATTAAAGGGCCATCCGGTCGGCAAAGTGTTAAGGTTATGCCTGGAGCGAGAGATATGTGTGGAGCGGAAGATTAAAATTTCCGTGTTCTCACCTCAACTTCTACTTTCACTTCAGCAAAAGCGAAAGGTTGGCGTACTCCATCTTCTTGGCAATCACTTTCCTGATCATTTATATGCGATTCGGTTGTCTCGCCGTCTGAATCAGGCTCCACCTTTATCGCGTCCATGTTGGTTGTTAGTCATGTATACCTTATTGTGTTGTCAAATTTGTAACCTGTATTTGTAGAGTGTCATATTCCAGCTCGCTAAAAGTTTGTTCTAGAACATGTACACGCTACAATCGCTAAATGAATAACTTTCACTTACAATATCTAAGGGAATACACATGCCACTTTACGGTCATACTTTTTATCACCGATGTTGGTGATAAGATACAATGACTAGCAGCGGCATTTATCTGTGGTGACAATATGATCTGTGCTTGAATCCATGGTGCTTGACTGTTATCTAGGAAGCCAAGAGACGTGGAACGTATGTAGTGTAGGAGTATGTTGCCCGCCAACGTGTGAGACGTATTACATTATGAAATACCGCCTAGTTTCATAAATGAACGAAGAAGGGCTGTTACAATTTCATCCCTTTGTATAATTATTCTACAGAATAACGATTCGACCCGAGGTAATCCATAGAATGGGATGCATTTTTTTTGCATTTTCGTGGCAGGGTGTTAGTCCTGTTGCGAAATCATACTAGGGACTTAACAGGAGAGTACTTAATATGGGTTCATGGCAACTTCTGTCACCTTCCTTGTTACTCAATTGTTTGTTACACATTCTACCACTTGACTCTATGGCTTGGACCCCTGAAAGAACATTTTAATCAGTAACCCCTTTTTGAGGTAATTTTTCATGCAAACGTATTTATTTCAATGTGGAAATAACCTGTTTTGGCATTTTATATCACCATTCTTTTTATTCAATTGAAGAATACTTTGAATATAATGAGAACGAGGACATGTAAATCCTAGTATATGGACTGTGATTTTTAAATTTATTTATTATACTATCTTTGCAACTTTTTAATATCTTGTGTATAATGTTAATTTATGTAAGTTATTACTGTTGTTGACAGGTATACTTTTTAACCTGATATTATACCAATTTGCAAGTTGTCTGAAGGTGCTTATTGTATGTGACTTTTTCCGTTTCCATGGTAGGTACTTAAGTGGGATGTATGGAAATAAAATAAAAATAAATAAAGAAATAAATGCATCACTGTTCTTTTGTTGTTCATGCATTTGTAATTTGTACCTAGCAGATTCCCTTTATTGTCCAAAATCAGTGAAGTTTACATTGGGTTTTAATTTCTTCAGCACCTTGTGAAGATTGGGAACAAACTTATATACACTTACCATGGCCATTCATTAGAATGTTGTATTTAGTCAGTGAAAACTGATATAGTAGTATGGTTAATTGCAGTTAATGAAGTTTGAGATTTTTGGGATGATTATGAATAATATAGTTATAAGTGATGCTGCAACATTTCTGTGAACTTTTTGGTACAAGAGAAAGAGGGATTAGAAATAAAAGGTCTGAGAAGTTTTTGTAATATGTAAAAATTTTTGTGGACATAACTATTATAGGAATAAATTAACAAAAACTTAGAGATGGCAATTATGATCAAGGGACAACTTTATCACTTATGTTTTATCCAATAGTTACAATCCAAGAAACTCTTACGTTTAAGATAATGGGATAGAGGAAAGAGCTGACTAGCTAATGAACATCTTCATGATATTGATTGGAAGGTTTGTTTATTATAAAACACATTTTGGATCTGTCACAGTTGCTTCACAATGGTATATTTACAATTTGACAGTGTCCACCGCATTTGTAAAAATTGAAAAATAGGCATTGGAGTAAAGGAGAGCAACTTGTCAGATATCTCAAGTGCAGGTTGTAGGTTAGGGACTTTAAAGGGGCGAGATCAATCTTTAAAAATGTAAATTAAAATCAACATTTGTAAAAGTACAGCTGTAAAACTTTTTTCTTGTAAGGCAGTAATAGATATGTAAATCTTCAGATTTGCCAGATTCTTCACACAGTTAAAAACACATCAGCAGCTTCCAACATTACTTAACTTGGGCAAACCCTGAATAGTACATTAGTTTCAACAATGCACACTGTCAAGACAATTTTTTGTTTATCTAAACACAAGAAAAAACCTTTTGTTGCAACAGAATAAAAATAATCATAATTTCATAACAATTCTGAGTCATATTCTATCCATTAATAATCAACATTATTTGTAACAGTACAATACATGTGTAATATTTCACATATGAATGTAGACCTATACACTATATCGGTCCTACGTGGTTGCAATGCATTCTTTCATTTGCCTTATTTATAACACCTTGGGAGTGTTACCAAATACACCATCACAAATGCAGTGGGCATCCATTGTTTTCTTCTGTTGTAACATTAATGAAAGTTACATTGAATGCTGCCTCAGTACTTGCTAGGTCCTCTCTGTAAAGACTAGCATGAAGTGTTCACTGCAATCACATATGGATGTATGTCGATGTGGTTTCACATGCCACAGGGTTACATAAAAGCTCAAAGTGGAACCAGTAATCAACAATTAAAAGCACCAACACCTTTAGAATGTTGTCTATAGGTTTGAAGCTATTCACCTCAAAATTCCTGATGCCAAGAAAAACTCTACATAACAAGACACCCATGCTCTAATCTATGAGCTGGTATTGCGACAAGTCAGGATGTAGAACTGAAAGTTGTGTCTGAGAGTAAAAGATTCTGTATGGAGAGCAACTCATGTCTTGAGGGTAAGAAATGGAGCTTGACAACATGGCACGTGGACCAAGGTATATTCGTGACAAAATACAGAACAGGAGATGTTATGAATTTTGGAGAACCAAATTTTTGAATTCATGAATTATGGGAAGCCATATCATAACCGGCCAGCTGTTTTGTACACACTGTCATCTGAAGCATATATGTGAATGACAAAAGGAATATGTGTTAAAAAGGAAAGGAAACTAAGGGCCTTACAAAGTGAAGGAATAATTGCCAGATTACAAATTAATTATGAGAAAACTAAGTCATTCAGAATTAATGCAAAAAGTGACAAAATTTCAAAATGAATGAGAATAACTTAAAAGAAGAAAACAAATTTTCATACTTGGGCAGTGTTGTGACCAACACTGGTGGGGAAGAGGAAGATGTAAAAATAGAGTTGCAGAAGTAAAATGCAGCTTTTGTTTAACTTGATTGAATATGGAAAGCTAGGGAGATATCTAATGCAATGAATTTGAGAATTTTCAGAAGTAATGTAAAATTCATTCTTCTAGATGGGCATGAAATATGGAAGGTTACAGGAGTGCCAGTAGTGAGAAGCAAGGTGGTATACTTGCCTTACCTTGGGATTTTGACATTTAGTAATTTATTAAATTAATGAAATTAAAAACAAAAGCAAAACTATATTTTGTGGTACAATTCCTACTGTTATAGTCAGTTTTAGTCTAAGGATTTTAATTAAATGATAAACTATGCTACTACCTTAGCCAGCATTGATCATGAAATGTGGTAAATTTGCAGATAAGTGATGTGCATCAGCTTGTAAAAAATCCTGCCAGCACTCTTGGTATATTAACAGAAAATCAGAAGGAACCTGCAAACATTTATAATAAGGTGCCTTAGAAAACTGTAAGATCCTTTGGCCTAACATTATCTCATATGGAGAAATCTGGAGGTGTGTAGAAGACAAACAAATGGCAGTGCAAAGCAAACTGTAGAAAAGGAAGTGGACTGGACAGATGCTGAGGAAGGATTCCTCTGTCACAGAGAAACAAGTTTTGAGTTGTAACCACCAAGGACAATATAGGAGACGAAGACTGAGATGGAGATGGAGGAGAATGACATACAAGGATGCTTCCACAGTAGGAAGGACTTGGAAAGAGGTCAAGGCATTAGCAGGCAACCAAGTCTGCTGGGATTGGTTCATGGAGGTCCTAGCTCTTAAGAATAAGAGGAAACTGTGTGACAACAGGAATACACATGACTGCTGGAACTGACCTGTTCATGAAGATCATAAGTCAGTTTATATCCCATCGGTACAGCAACATTATTTACCTTAATTGATACTAAACTTTGTAAGTCTGATGATGGCCAAATAAGGCCAAAACATGTTGCTGATATAACCAGTTGTAGAATAACAACTGTCAGTTATGTTGTGTAAAGATGGTTTAATTCAATAAAATTTGTACACTTATGTGTGTTTAACCTGTTCAACCAAACTGTTACAAATTTACACACTGGTGGTTCATACCATTCCTTCTTTGCAGAACCTGCTTTATTAATGCCACACTTAGAGTCACAAGTGTATTAATATGTTGAGTGTAAGGAATGACTTTTTTTTGGAATGTGATATGATGTCTAGTTGTTTTATGGTTTCTTCCTTTGCTGTATATGGCATATATATATATATATATTTTTGACAGGGTTTAATTCTGAGTATTATATGCTAGATATGGAATATAATATTCTTAAAACTGCAAATATGTATAATTCAGTGATGGATACTTCAGACTCTAAGATAAATGTGATTTTGGAGAGTGAACAAATCAAGGTGTTACATACAAACACAGTTATGAAAGGGTTATGATCTGGTATAATTCTATTTATGTGTTAATGCTGGATGGTGTAGGTAGGTGTACTGGTGCATCAATTATTAATTTGATTAGTAGGGTGGTACTGACAGACCATTCTCTAGTAATAGCAAATTTCATTGACAGACTCATTAATAACAGAATAAATATGGTTTGTACAACTGATTCCACACTATGGGCAAACTTGCTGTCATTGGTCATGTTTTGAGGCATTCTTTCTTGCTGGGTAAGGCAGAAGGGGGAGGGAGATTGAGAACTATCAAGAACAAGGACAGTACTGTTTAAGGTTTCAATTAGCATAGTGTTAAGAGCCAATGATGACAAATAAATAAATAAATACTGTACATACTGCATTTCATGAATGCTGTGAACAGAACATGGGTGCAGAGGGAAAATAATAATAAACATGTGCGTGTTGAAGTCTGTTAGAAGAGTATGCTGTGTCATCCTTTTTCCTCCGTGGGGAAGTTGAAGCTGAACCTACTTCATTCTTTCTTCCTACACTGTACCCTAGGCAAAACAGGCTCTCCATGCAAGATCTTGTTAACAATCCAATAAACTGAAAGAGCACAAGACTGTACCATAATACATATTTGTGTAGGCTGATAGTTCCAAAACAATAAAGGTTTACTAATTTACGATGCTTAAACAAAGATGGCTCATATGATTGCCACAGTGGAAAAGTAATAGTGTGTTGATAAACTAAATGACTGCAGTACTGACTCAGCTCTAGTTGTGTGTCAACAGTGGCAGCAGTCTGTATTACTGTACATCAATTATCACATCATCAGTACAGTCCAAGATGGCAGCTGTCCTGAACATCTTTTGCAGTTACTAAGGCTGTAGCTGAGGGTAGGGTCAGTTTGCTTTACAAATATATACTGAAATAGGAATAGCTGTCATTAAGGAAATGGCTGTGAGATATTGTGTGTCATAAGTTTAAATATCATTTTTGTGAATTTAACATGAAAAAATTCTGGAAGGAAAACAGAAAATGTAACAGCACTTTTTAAAACACAACACAATTCATGATTTTGTATTTAAGACAGGGCAGTATTTACAGAGGGATTTTGGAAGCCAAATGTTTCCTGAAATGCCCAAGACTACATGCAAAAATGTCTTAGTTATACAATAAATATTTGTTAGTGAATGAGGCAGCATTTATGTCGCCGACACAGTTGATTTATAAATGAACCAATTTTACAAAACACATCCCAAAAATTGCTGGAGAAAATCGGTCTGCTCGAAGACCTCAACATTTGTCCCTGAATGTTTTGCTATTTGGCAGCATAATTGAATGGCCACAGTGGTCTGCAGAATGCCGATATTTAGATGGATACTGTGTAAGAGGGCTGCTTAAGAGCACACACACACACACACACACACACTCTCTCTCTCTCTCTCTCTCTCTCTCTCTCTCTGAACAGCAACTGTATACTGTAAGTAATGTGAAATGTGTTGGAAAATCATAGCATTGGTTAAAAAAATCTCATCCTCAAAATTAGATTGCAAATGCATGTAGTAAATTTAACACTGGTAAATTAGGAAAGCTAAAAAGAAAAATGTTTCCCCTGTGCACACCATGAAGGCATATTGGGGGAGTAGTTGTAATTTCTTCCACTCATGCTTAACTTCAATGCTCAATGGAGGTGAGTGGTCAGCCTGACACCCTGGCCACTTTACCACCAAAGAATGAGCCCCTGGTATCTATCTATCAAGTGAGATGTTGTGTGAAGTAATTAGTGTCAAAGGGACATGAAGATACTGGGGATATAAGCGTTAACATACAAAGAAAAAGGTTGTTACAGAATGTAGAGTGACCTAGGTGACTGGTTATATAATGGCAACTTGACTGTAGATAAAGTCCACCCTCAAACAGGCCATGACGGTGCAGAGGTGGAGCAGAGAAATAGCTCTATTCTTTCTCTAACCTGGGCTCTAGATGGGAGTGGGTGGTCAGCACCATGTCCCAGCCAATTAACCCCTAAGAATTACCTGGTACCCATTGTATAGGAGGCTGGGTGAGCCCCAGGGTTGGTCTGGACAGATGCAGAAAATATCGCCCCTACCGGGATTCGATCCCCGGACGTACAGCCTGTAGCGAGTCGCCATACTGACTTTGCCATCCCGGCCCACTCTTGACTTTAGATATGAATTTTTAAATGGATGAGAGAAAGGTGAATAAGAAAGGATGTGGATGGAGGTAGTAACAACCTATTTTAAGGTACAAATCCCAGTACTTCACTGGAGACACCAAGTAAATTACAGATAATTTATTTAAGATATTTAGTGACTAGCAGAGATATGAAGAACTCCCCAAATATCAGTGTAAAGTCACTGTTGCGTTATCATCTTCAGTAATACAACTTGCCCTTGGGTTAGAACATGGAAGGAAAGGCAGTGGATTGGAATGAATAGTCCAACACTCTGGCAGGAGACCAATGTGGCAAATAAGTACACATTTTGAAACTGTCAGTATGTTTGTAAAGGACATCCTCCCCATCTAAACTATGAGATCAGGAGTGCGATAAATATGTATCCTCAGTAAGTCTACCTTCCCAACCCAACTACAGCCTTCCCTTACCTCAATGTTACATATTTGTTTATTAAAATACCTACATGCAATATTCTTTGGCACTCTGTCAAACTTTAACTTAATAATAATAATACTAATAATAATAATAATAATAATAATAATTCATTTTAGCAACATGTTTAACGAATATTTTGTCAATCGTTGAGATGGATTAGAATGACTCTATGCAATATCTTTGTAATATCATGTGGTTACATTCCTACTATGTACACTAATGATCTATTATGATGACTTTGCAGTTAACAACAATATCAAGTCAACAATGAGGAATGAGGCTAGGCAGTAACCTTCAATGAGAGTACAAAGTTACTCAGTCCTACGTCCAGAGTATTTGGACTCTACTTCATATTGCAGCAAAATGTATGGAATGTGAATTATGTCTTGAATAAGAGAACTTGTGTCACAGTATGTAATGTGTAGGTAAGTGTGTTCTGTTATATCACGGTTGTACCTTTCAAGTGTTGTCACATTATACTGATTGTGATCTATGAGGTAACACAGAATATTTTAGTCTGTAGTATTTAAAGTTTTCTAACAGGGTGAAAGAAGAGGAGTATATCTGCAAGATTTTAGGTTTTTACAGTGGAATAGATGTCTGTTTTTTTTTGGGGGGGGGGATGGGGATATGGTGCTGTGTCACTGGATGATTGGTGCCATGTGTACATGTGTGGACATATGTGTGTACATGTCTTTTTTCTGTTAAAAAATTTTGTTACAGTATTCCCAACACAGTGAAATGTAAGATGGTGGTCATATTGTTTGAAATTACAGTTTAATTTAAGAATCTTTAGAAAAATGTATTATATATTGTTCCATAAATTTTCCCAATGAAGTTCTTTATTTTTAAATTTGGGCTTTGCTGTGATAAATTTGTATACAACCATAATAAAGATCATTAAAAAGCAATTTGCAGCAGTGTCTAAAATGTTGGTATTTAAACCGTTAATCCCAAAAGCTTATGAGCGAGACAATGGTACATCAGCAGGTGTCTGGTATACTGTTGGTCCTTTGACTGAGCAACATTGTGATCTCATTTTTACCTTTGTCAGTCATCTGCTCTGATACAGTAATTAATAATTTTATGGTCAGCTGGTATTAAAATCTATGTAATATGTCACCATATTTATAATAAATTATATATTTTTATAAGTAATAATTATTATGTACAGTAAACAACATAGCAACATGTCATTATCAGTTTTTGCAAGTGCATTAGATGTGCCATGCTAAGCCTCTTCTATTGTAAGTACAAGCACAACATCAAAATCACTGTCTCAGCTCAATATGAGTAAACGAAATGCAGTGCAGCTGGAATTCCAGGTCATTACTAACATATTTTAAGAGTGCCTTCCAATTATCACATTACACATATTCTAATTATAATCACTAACAATGTCACTTTCTTTTGTGACGTCTAGAACTGAAAAATATTTCAGAAATTATGCAACACAAACAATTATAAAATGTCAAATGCTCAGTACAGGTCATTTATACTTCTGTGACATCAATTCATACTTGCGAAGGCTGATTATCCACATATATATATATATATATATTTTTTTTTTTTGGCAGGATGTACAGATTGACACTTATATTCCCACTGTGTCGTACAATAAGTTACATTTACGAGCTCTCACTGCTTCAAGGGTAGTGCATGCTAAGTGTTGTTCCAGTCAGTCTGTACTCAAGCCTGTTCATGATTTACTCTTTAGAACAGAGGTTCTTCACCTTCCCTGGTTCACAGACCAGTGAGTTTTCAAGCACTGCTTGATGCAAATAATAGTAGAGGGGTCTAATTACTGTGTCAGACATATTTATTAACACTGTAAAAAATAATTTCTTATGTAGTTTAAGATGAAAGAGACATCATAATCACCCACACTGAGCACTAACAGACAAAATTATAATGCACAGAGGTATATGTTAGCAGTTTCAAGTTGCCATGTCTCCCAGGGACCTGAGGTTTATAATGACTTGGGCTGTTTGCTTCTGAAGAATGCAACAAAAGACTCCAAAACTCCAAGAAGACGTATAAGAGCAACGGTGTTCAATACAGGCCATGTATAAACTAAGATAAAACTAAAGAAAGGTTTATAGTTGTAAAATACTGATATTTTGGATTGTGTTGTAATATACATAATGGTGAACACAATAATTTAGGCTGTGAACCACTGGTTGAGAAACAATGCTCCAGAAAACCCACAAGTTAAATCACTCTTGAGTTTGTAGTGTAAAAATTGCCTTGTATTGGTATGTCTCTGTTTCCTCCATGCATGAACTTATTGAAACTTGCAAATAAATGGTCAGACATGTACAGAATACCATAAAGCTTTGAGCACATTACTTGAGAGGGTAAAAGTTATATGCCAATGGGTTAACTGCACCAAGTAAGAGCCTAAGCTCATTAAAATGTGTGAAATAAATGTGTAACATAAACTACTAAAATTTCATTCTGTTATTGGAATTTTAGATTTGTTTATTCCTCTCCTTCAAAATACAACAATACCACTTTCCTGAAATAACTATTATGCCATTTCAAAACTTAAATTTTCATTAGTACAGAAAGCCACAATTCATGGATGCACATGATTACTGAAAGTTAACTAACACTTAAAATCATACAGTTTCAGTGTTCAGTATTTCAGCATTATACAGTGATTAGCAGAGTTTGAATGACAATTCAGCCTCTGCTAATCACTGTATAACACTTAATTTACAACTCTAAAATTTGGTCATTCCTATGTCTCATTAACCTCTGCTGTAGGTCTTAAGATCGCCTGTACCTTCCTTTGCTACAAAACCTGCTGAATAATTTGTAAGTGGCATGAGATCTGATATTACATTACAGGTCAGCCCCCCCCCCCAACCCCACCCTTTTTTGTGTGATGCAACAGCCCATGTCAGGCCTAGGCCACCTCATTGTAGAGGTTTCCAGATCACACACAATCAGCTCGTTGCAGAGCCCGCTACCTACAGAACACACAATATACACAAGACACGAACATCCATGCCCTCGGTGGGATTCGAACCCCTGATGCCAGCAATCAAGCAGCTGCAGATCTATGACTTAGACCACTCGGCCACCACGATCGGTCTCCATCCATGTTACCAAACAAGAATTTGGTTACATATTGTCAAGTTAGTGGAAAATAATATGACTTTAATAATAGTCATATAGTTCCAAAATATGAAGCCTTCAAATACTAAATGATCTAAAAACCTAGCTTATGTGAATATACTTGTTTTCCTGAAATATGGTGATTGTGAAGGGATCTCATCTTATAAGCAGGGTCTTCTTCTATGCAGGTAAATGTTATAATTACCATAGATAAACTTCATTAATTCTTTTTCCACTTTATTCAGTCCATGTGCATTATTGTAAATCACTGTCAAAAATTTTGTAGTTTTAGGAGGGATCCCATTTATCCCGGTTTTTCAGAGACAGTCCTGGTGCCCCACAAAATTGGGTTTGGGATGCCAAATGTCCTGGGGATTTCCAAGTCATAGAACTTACATATTTCTGACTATGCTTATGAACATTCTGACTTTCAATGTGGGAGAAAAGTCTGTATCAGTAAGACAGCCATCAGTCAGCCACTAACAGGAGGGAAGAGAGGAAGGACAGGAAAATGTGTAGAGTAATGATTATAGAGTCTGGAATGAGACTGCAGAGAATGAGGAATGGATATGCAAAGAAAAATAGGTGAACTGAGTATCTCATTTTGAGTATTATTATTATTATTATTATTATTATACGATATGGATGTCTCTTGTCACAGGCCTTTTCTTCCTGGTACTTCTCTTGAACCAGCGGTGATCCCCACTGCTCAGGCTTCAAGCTTCACAC
>Ga0123355_10006165_pt1 | contig 17699 bp, 12 predicted proteins | sample TergutEmb28metaG_3_FD_89872 | JGI IMG/M metagenome (GOLD analysis project Ga0123355, IMG submission 89872) | Embiratermes neotenicus P1 segment gut microbial communities from Petit-Saut dam, French Guiana - Emb289 P1 | ecosystem: Host-associated > Arthropoda: Insects > Digestive system > Gut ...
GGGGAGGCAGGGGGGGGGGGGGGGGGGGGGGGGGGGGGGGGGGGGGGGTGCAACCACAAACCCCAGTTACCTGGTTGTCAAGGGGACTACATTTTGTATGGAGACATATTGGTAGGTGTTCAGTATGAAACATTCTGCATGTCACCCTTCTGGTGCCTAGACTTTCAAATTGGCTCTAGACTTTGGAAAGTCATGCCCCCCTGAGTTAGAGGGTTATCATGACACCCAGGCATATTGAGTCACATACTGCACAAATGCACATGTCCACGTTTATGCCATAGCAGTGTACTACACACTACAGAAGCAGGAACAACAAATGTTTAATATTTTTGTCACCTCCATGTTTTAATGCTTAGGGAACCATCACAGCCTAAACATGTGTCTTATTCCTAACTACTTGGACTTCAAAGGGTAAACAGGAAACAGTAATTTAAGCTGTCTGGTACCTGATTGACTGCAGTTGGTGTAGCCTTTTGTGATGCCACCAGGTTGAACATTATGCATATCAGCTTGATCTCAAACTGATCCTCATTGTGACCAATGGAGTGCTCTTGGATTGTCTGCAAGAAGTCAGGTGAGCTGTCCACTAGATATATGTGCCCTTTCAGTCCCTCTTCCTCCAGTGCCAGTGCAATTTCCAGTGCCAGAATTCCACCAAACGAGTATCCCAGCAGATTGAATGCGACACCTGGAGCAAGTTGGGTGCGTATGTGCTGCAATAACAGTATACACAGACTGAGTGAAGACATGGGGTTCATGGTTTAAGATTATGTGTGTTTTTGGCATGAAGTGGAAGGTGTCTTTCTATGTGTCATCTCCAAAACTAAGGAGTGGATTTGAATTAAATTTAGTGATCGATGTTCTCATCACAGTGACTACGAAGATTGCTGTTTTCTGGGATGTGATCCCGTGGAGAGTGGTGGAAATAAAGTGATGTTTCAGATGATCCAGCTGCCTCCATCATCAAGGCAAATGATACGGGCAGCACAGGATTCCTTGAAAAGTCAGTACACTTCTACCAGACTATGATGTGACATCCAAGATAATGGAAGGCTTCACAGTTAAGTTCGTTTTGATTTTATTGGTCTGACATAACTGTAACCTTTCACAAAGCACTTGATGAATTTTCTGGAAGGGGGTGTGCGGTAGGCTTGGTACAAAATCTCTAAGTTATTTCACACAGAGCATATTAAGCTTCACGACTGTCACTTGAAACTTTTATTGGTATGCTGAATAGGTCTATTTCTTTAAAAAAAAAAAAAAAAGTAACTTTTCCATTTTAGTATCTCTATCAACACTTTTGTTGTATCTGAAAGGAAAAAAAAAAATTCATATCAACTGAAATATATAGTGCATATAGTGACAAAAGTACAAATTTTGCTCTGAAGAGGTTTTATATAGCACTAGAGAATAAACTCAAAGAACACATTGAAGTGTTTCCTATTACATAATTTGTAATTCAGTGTTTATTAACCACCAACAAAATACATTTACCAGATGTAGAGACATACTACTCTATATCATATATTCTCCAGCATGTTTGGTTGTAAATGAACCATCAATAGGGAGATTACAGTTTCAAGGGAAGTGAAGCAAAAAACAACTATAAAAGCATACACTATCACTAATGTTGTGTGAAAGGTTATGTCTGTATAGTTATTGGATGCTTCGCTTCCCTTGACATTGTAATAATCCCTGAAGATGGTTTAGTTAGCACTGAAACATACTGTAGGATGTTTGATGTAAGTAGTAGGTATTCACATTTACCTACCTGGTGAGTGTAGTTTGTTGGTGGGTACAAAAAACCGTATGTGAAGACTTTGTTCAGTAAAGAGCTAAATAACTAAAGATAGCAGCATACGATGGATCTACTAAAAACCAAGAAATAAACTAAGGGAAGAGAATGTTCATGTACATGCATACTGCTCAAGGCATTTGTAAGCCTATCATTAACACTGCAGTTGTGAATGCAGTAAAAGAAAGTACACACACACTTTGTTACATGTTCAATTCATATCTTAAATTTTTACTGTGAGGGAAGATACATAAATTAATGAGTATATGAATACATATTTAAAAAACAATATACATATCAGGAAGCTGTCTAAAAGGGCAAAAAGGTTCGCACAGAATAGCTAGACATATTGTTAAGTCATGATGATGTTAATAGTAAAGATTATGTTTTATGAAATTTGAAGTCTTTATTGACTAAGAATTGTTACTAGTTTAGCCCTTTAAATGCTGAGTTAAATCCCATCTGCCATTTGTTGGCATTATTAGGAGCTCACCATATTCTCCACGTTAGCAGGATAAGGGTTAAATGATGCGAATGTTTGATTCTGAGAGAGATGAAATAGCAAGGGAATAGATAAAATTACATGAAGGACTTCATAGTTTGCATTTTGACTGTCTGCTGTCAGGGTTATCTACATCGTCAAATGCTTTAGAAAACTTGGGAAAACAATGGGGTAGTACATTATAAATAGACTTAAAAAAATCCTGTGATTCAGTTAGGCGGGAGGTTGCATATAACATTTGCACAAAGGTTGGTGTATCCATGAAACTAGTTAGGTTAATTAAAGTGTGTTTATATGAAACCTATATAAAATCCAGTAGGCAAACATTTGTTTGATAAATTTTCTATTCAGAATGGTTTGAAACTAGGAGATGTTTAATGCCACTGTTTGTCAACTGTATTTTATAATGTATCATTAGCAATTTCCACACATACGCCAGCACAGATTGAAACTACATTGGACACACCAGTTTCTAGTTTGTGCTGATGATGTCAATTTGTTGGGTGACAGCATGCATACTGTAAAGGAAAACACAGTCATTGTTAGTCACTATTAAGGAGGTTGGTCTAAAAGTAAATACTATGTTTTGTGAAAAGAATGTAGTATGAAGTCACAATATAAATGTAACTAACAGATCCTTTGGAAAACTTCAAACATTTGGAAAGTATACTAACAAATGCAAATTGCACGCATAAAAAATGGAGGACAGACTAAATTTAGGGAATGCCTACTGCCTCATGGTCCAAAATCTTTGCTTTCTTCTTTGCTGTATAAAAATATAAAGATTAAAATATACAGAACTGTAATTTTGCCTGATGTGTATGGGATGAAACTTAGTCTTTAACATTGGAGGCAGAACACAGGCTAAGGGTGTTCAAGAATAGGGTACTGAGGAAGATTCTGGGCCTAAAAGGGAGGAAATAACAGAAGGCTAGAAAAAAAGTGCATAATGAGGGGCTCCATGATTTGTACTCCTCACCAAATATTATTTAGATAAACAACTCAAGGACAATGAGAATGGTAGGGCATGCAGCAGGCAAAGAACTGCGTACATTTTTTTTTTCTGTGGGAAAATCTGAAAGACAGAGATTGCCTGGAATACCTAGATGTGGATGGGAGGATAATTTTAAAATTGATCCTACAGAGATTGGATGGGAGAGCATGGACTGGAATGATCTTGCCCATGATAGTAATGAACATCACATTCTGTAAACATGGTAATGGACTTCTGAGTTCCATAAAATGTGAGAAATTCCCTGACTGGTTGATGAACTATTAGCTTTTTAAAAGGGGCTGTGCTGCATGTAGTTAGTTATTGCTGTTGGTGTGACAGAAAACAAAGATGCAATAGTTCAATTGCATGCATAGGGAAAATAGAAATATCTTACATAACTTATGATGAACCTACTGAGAAGTGACCACATGTGAGAACTAGGTATAGATGGAAGGATTATATCAAACATGAATTCAACAAAGTATTGAGAAAATGTGACGTTGGCCAAGAAAGGATATTAGAATCCAGTGGTTGGCCATCTGTTGATGGTGAAGAATATTATTAAGAGGGCGTTCCTTGATTGGGTGCACAAATATCAACTGGAGCCATAAATATGCCAACTAGAACATAAGTGGTACTGAGAACGTATGTGCTGTACCGGGAGTAGGGCTTGTGTCAAGTCCTGAACAGTGTCCCCTGGGTTGCTATAGCCCAACTGTAGACACAGTGTTTGGTATTTGAGGTTCCTGGCAAGGGGTTCCAGAATGCTCCCTATTCCTTCCACACCAGGTATCATGAATAGTATTGGTCCAGCTTTTGCCACATCTTCTACATGCTTCCAAGTCCCAGTTGCTGATGGCAAGTGTAGGACAGGCTGTGCTGTAGTCTCTTCATCACCAATTCCTCGCAGAAGTAACTCTAGTCCTTGAAGTGGCACTTCATTAACACATGGCACTGCAATTAGAGTACTTCATAAAAAAATATCCCTTTCACTTGTAAGTTTTGTGAAACCTGCAGAACCCTGGATTAACAATTATATCCCCTACCCCATTTTCTAGTCTACCTTCCCTTTAAAGCTAAAGGTAGGCATATGAAGTCACCATTCTGTCTATGTGTTCCCCCTTTCCGACTTCTGAATTAAGTGAATAATTATCGTGAAATTTAATATGAATGTTATGAGACCAGAGGTCACCCAGCTTCATGAATTTGTGCCATGAAATCAGTAGTGGCATACTGGACTGCAGACTTGTGAGGTGGAGTTTAAATTATGAACAGTAACACAATTTTAAAAAGTGTGCACTTACAAGATTACCACAAAATTATCAGATGTTCATCTAACAGAAACAGCCAGGCGACAGCTAAGATTATGAGATTTATGATGGAGAAAGATGATAAATATGTCTACAATATTATTGGCAGTATACCCAAAAAAGTGTAAAGAAGCTGTAACATTTGTTTTCCTTCATTGTGTTACGGCTTACATGGCCATCCTCGGGGAGATCAATTGAAATTTAAAGGGAGGTAGCCAGGTTTACATGTACAGTATATAGAACTACGGATAAAATATACATTGTTATAGCACATAGTAGAAGTAGATTGTAATTATTTTAAAAAAGTGGACCCCCTATTAAATCACAATGTGTAGAATATTGCAACTGGAAAACCACAGTGGACGCAGACATTATTTAGTTGTGCATACTTTCATAATAAATAAGTGATCTTACATAAAAAACATTCATATAAAATTGTACAATCAGGTGCAAGTGACAAACATATGAGTATGTCAGTTGTTTTAAAAGGGTGTGGAGGGAGAGATAAAGCTTATCATTTTCAATCATCCATATATGTCGAATATAGGTCAATATATTAGAGCTTGTGCCTCTTTGTTATTGTCCAATTAAGGGAATTAGGAATTGTATGTCCACCCATCCAACCTTGTGTATGGTACTGACACTTTTTATGGGTGCGGGTGCCTGGTGGGACTGGAACATGAATATATCATTTAACTGAATGGAGCACAGCAGCGTCTTCTTACAGAGGATGCAGCCAATGCCCTCCACAAAATTAACCCACACAATCATCTTCCATTTTTTTAGCAGGCCCCCATGTCTGTAATGCATGTCATGACCATGAACTGGGGTGGATGTGTGGACTCCTTGCTTGTACACCACTGCTGAGCCACAAGCTGTCAGCAGTAATTTACTGACCCACGTTCAACATATCTGGATGTCTGAATATGATGAGCTTTATCTCTCCCTCCACCCTGCTATTTATAAAAACTGACACATACATATGTATACTACAAACATATGATTTGCCAATTTTATAAGATGCTTTTATATGCAACATCACATACTTATCATGAAGTATCCAAAACTACATAACATATGTGCCAACTTTGGTTTACCAGTTCTCAGATTGGGACTTATCAGGGTATCTACATTTTTTCTACATACAGTATTAATGTATGTTATATCTATAATCCTATATATATGTACATACGTAAACCGAGATACCTGCAATTAATATTTCAAGTTATCTCCCTAAGGACAACTGTGTAGGCTGAACATTTTGCAGGATGGTAAAATAGAGTTGCAACTTACAATGTCTATGTATTTTGCTGGGCATGTTGTCATTCATTGTTGACTGGTAAACAATAGACAATGCAGAGAATTAGAAATATGAGAGCACTACTAATGATATACAGTTATATATAACAAATCTAATACTATCAGAGCCTGTACTTATGTAAAAGTTTCTTCTCAGGATGAAGACGTCAAAGATAATGAAGACTGAATCAAAAATAAAAACAACAAGTGTCCAATTTATCACAATCAAAACTTCACATAAGTTTAAATGAGTAAGAGATTCAGAACTCTTTCAATAGTTTAGTAAGAATTTCTTTTATGACACCATGGCTGTAGCAGCAGGAATGACTTAGTATTATTTATTTCGTAACAAGCAAATCCACAGAGTATGCAGCCTCAAATTACTTTCACTAAATAACTAAATATAACAGCATGCCATAAAACCAAGCAAATTGAATGTCCGTAATAGATGTAGCCAAGTTACACGATTTCCATTAAATGTGCAAGACAGTAAGTCTCAAAAACTGTGGTCATGAATGCAGTGCTAGATAGAATATGAACACTTTATTACATTTTATGTGAAGTGTTTATATGGGCATAAAACTCTGTCTCTTAACCTGGTGGGCAGAACATATATTCAGCATATCTGTAAATGATGGGTCAGAAGGGTGAATATTAATTCTTGTTACCTTGGAACACTGGTTTAGGTTAAGAACACATACTTGGTTCATTAAAGAATATTAAATCAAAAAGAATAGCAGATTGAGAGTGTTTAAGAATATAGGTACAAGGGAAAGTATGCAAACTGAATTTGTCTGAGAATACTGAGTTTGAGGTAAAAATATAAAGAGTGCCTCACATATACGTGTATTACATAAAAAACCAGTATATATTTGGAGTTGTGGAAACATAGAAAATGCTGATGTAAGCAGGGAGTTTTTTTTTTTTTTTGCTATTACTGGCAATGTTCCAGAAAAAAGGATAATGACTATAGTTCAGAAGTCAAAAAAAGTGAGGACACTTAGTGCAGGTCCATATCCAGAAATGTTGAAACACATAATGCTCCAAAATGAAAATGCTGGGCTACAGCACATTGCTATATTCAAACAAGACAGAACATTTTGCCTTTGGGTATCTGAGGTGCATGATATCTTGTATCTAACATCTGACAAAAACTACTCTGACAGAGGAACACCAATATCATGGTATATGAATCCACCTGGGTCTTACAGGGACAAGTTAACAGCAGAGATTGTAGCTGACAAATGGCCACATTCACTGTACTAACTTAATGCACAGATCTATGCTTCATTTGTAACAAGAACACCATAAATGCTGGGATAAAATGGCATACCATTATGTGCCACTGCAATCCCTGCCAGAGACAAGGTGAACACATAGTGTACAAAACTCTTATGTGTCAATACTGTCCTCCAGTATGTCCAGTATGTTGGCCGTGATAGCATAGACAGTACAGAAACTTGCTGTGGGTTGGATGATCTGTGACTCTAACCCCAGTCAGGGTGAGATTTTCCCTACCCATCCAGTCTGGCCCCAAGACCCACCTAGCCTCCTGTGCGATGAGTAATGGGTCTCTTTCCCAGGAGTAAATCAGCCTGGCATGGCATTAAACACCCACTCCTATTTAGCGCCGAGGTTAAAGAAGGAGTAGAGCTATACCTCTATTCCCTGTTGAGGTCTTCATGATGTGTTCTAATGCAAACTTTACCTCTTTCAAGTTTTTGCAATGAATGTCTATAATAAAAGCTTAATTCTGGTCGAATAATTAAGAGAAACATAAAAATTCAAAGCACTTGAGAAAAAACAAACTAAGCAACAATATTATCACGGAAATTACATGATGAGGAGCTTCAAAATGTGTATTAATCACTCATTATTTAGTGTGATTGCTTGCAAGAGAATGAAATGGGGCTTCATGGATATAACACACCTCCAAAAAAGTAGTGGCTGGAAAACTTTGCATAGATTTGAACTGGATAGCATTAATGTGTACAGTAGATTCATGAAATAATAGTCATCAAGTATGAATTTACAGACCACTGTTCAAATCCCAGTGGATGAGATTTTTCTCTTCTCTAAAATATCCACACCTGCCCACTCAGCCTCCCTTTCAATGGGTACCAGAATACTTTCCCAGGGTTAAAGCAGCCAGGGCATGATGTTGAACACTCACCTAAATCTAGTGTTGAGGTTAAGAATAAGTGGAAATATACCTCCATTCCCCCTGTATGTCTTCATGGCATGGACAGGGACAACTTTACCATTCTATTAACTACCTGGTTGTTCATTACTCTAGGAAGATCTCCTACAATTGAGCTGGTTAGTCAGTATGAAATTAGCTAGAATCCAGAAAGCTGATGAAAAATGGGCAAGAAATTCAGAGGGGGATATTCCCCCCTGTGAATATACCTGCTGAAGGCTGTTCTTCTGGGATAATCTTGGGCCCTTCCATGGCAGCAGACAGTTCTGAAAGGCGCGCAAATGTCAGACTGCGGATCTCCTGTGCTGTGAGGATCACCTCAAATTCTCGTTCAAGGGACTGTTTTATTTCAACAGTCATCATGGAGTCCATTCCCAGTTCTGCCAATGTGGAGTGTAGGCTCACAGTCTTCAGATCATGGATACCTGCACATTTGAAGTTTTCTTATGAGTCCTATTCTAGGAGACAGTGATTAATACCTTGTCAAATACCTATCCATTTTCATGCCACAATGCTGTCTTTTAAGTGTCCTTCCAGGCCAGGCAGTTGACCTAAATAAATTGAACAAGGATTAATTATAACAGTAGTAGAGTAGCTGGAAAAATGGGTCTTGAGATTTATTTAATTAAATATATGACATCCTGCAAATGTCCAGTTAATTTGTTTTAAGCATTAAAAGGCGAGCCTCATTCTGATATTTTAATGGAATGTGAATCGTGGACTGAGTTCAACAGATAAGAGGTCAAATCCAAACCAGACTTGTTACAATTTTATCTTTACAAAAATTCATCACAATTCTGTGCAGTATTTGTACAGTTCATCAGATCTGTTTGTAGTGCAATTTTACATACAGGGAGTTAAATTAAAAACCAAACCCAGACACATAGCAAACTTAAGTGACACTGTATAAATTGGTAGGAGGGTAATAGTGTTTCAGAGAAAATTCTGCCTCCATCTTGAGTCTAACATTCAGTGCTCTGAGAATCTCAGCTTTTACATATCATATTGTACTTTAAGGTCTTTCAAAAATCCTCTGCCATACTCTCTCATACCTAAAATATTGCTCACACAGTCAACAATGTTGCCAGGTCCAGAGCTTCCTCCACTCTTCTCTGCCACAACCATGCTTGCCACAACAGGGTATGACTGCGTCATAAAATCATTTAGCACCTCAAGACAAGAAGATATCTTCTGTGGAAGTGTACCTCCTTTAAAGCAAATGCATGTTACATATTAATGACTAGTTATTATGATTTGGGTTAAGGTACATATGTAGGAGTACAATTGTAATACTTTTCTCATATCTGATATAATGTTTGAAATGCTCTTGAAGGGGAGCTGGGGTAGAGCAGTCATTATCAGGAATAAGATGGTATAGTGTCTATGCTATTAGCTGGACAGTCTGCATGTTGAATCCTAGGTATGTATTCTAGCGAGAGATTTTTCTTTTCTCCTAAACATACAAACTGGCTCTGGGGCCCAGCAAGACTCATATCCAATGGGTGCCAGGGTTCTTTTCCATGGATAAAGTGGCTGGGGCATTATGTAAACCACTTACTCCATCAACAGCTACACTTCCACTCCCCCCCACCACCCATAAATCCAACTCCTCTTCATACCACAGGGTTACATGGATTTGTACTCTACTCTACCCTGGGTCACATGGGAGATGGTAACAGGTGTAACCTGTCAAGGGTTACTATGACATATGCTGGCTAATGGGGCTCTGGTCTACCCAAGCCAAGGTGGAAGGTATCGTGCTGAAGGCTGCATGGCAATGGGGCAGTGATAGCAGTGTTAATGATCCCCTCGGGGAACTAGGCTGCACCCCATTATATGAAGGCTTTCCGTCCACGTGGGGCTCCGTGGACAGTGACTGTATGTTTTTCCCACATTTCGTGAGAGGGCTCCTTCTTGGGGACTCTGACAAATATAAATGAACGAATAAATCATTGGCTCTGGAGATGGAGTATCTCTCTTCTTAGAGACTCTGTTGGGGAATATTGTGGGGGGCTCCCCTACCATGGACCTTGGGGTTTTTTTACATGCATATCTGGGGTCATTCTTTTTGGACCCTGAGAATGTTGTGAATCTAAGTATGGGAAACATCTGGAACTTTGGTAAAGGAACAGTGCTCCTTTAACCTAGTATCAGAGTTTGGGGCACAAAGAGCCTGCTTTATGGCCTAAGAGCATCAGGCCTGCAAGGGCTCGAACCCAAATACTATTCTATACTTCCACTCCCCCTGTATGCCTTCATGGTGTGGACAAGGAAAACTTTACTTGTTTTACTGTATTTTGAGCACATCAACTGTGCATTTTAAGCAGATGTAGTCTCACAAACTGAAGTTGTTTTTCAGCAATGCTTGCATATTAAGATCTGTGATAAGATGGGCGCTGTTTTGTCAAAAGTAAAACAATATGAAATTCATTGATTTTGTCCTCTTAAATTTTGAGAAATATGGCCAAAAAGTAAGAATAATACCTTTGGTTCAAACAAAATTTTTCATTTACAAGAATAATATGAAAGAACAAATGAAATGATAAATATTGCTAAGTATCCAAAGTCTGAGAACGAAAAGAATAATGATTACCAAAAGGCCAACTAATGAATGTTTTTTTTTGTATTAACAGAGAAAGAAGTAATTGCACAGACTGATGATGATTGTCATCACCATTATTACCACTGCACTGGTCACAGCAACACACCTATCACTATTTCCACATTGTCCTCTTGCATATCTGCAACCAGCCCCACATCCCCAACAGCTCCCCACTGCACAGCAAGACCTGGGAACCCCTGCCTGACCCTGGCCTCACATACGCGCTCCATAACAGAATTGGCCATGCCATAGTTGGTTTGCCCTGCGTTACCATGCCCACATGAGACACTGGAGAACACCACAAAGTGACGCAGCTGTGGGCACATCTGCCGAGACAGTTCATCCAGATACAGAGCTGCATGTGCTTTGGGTCCTGCACAAGCAGTAAAGGCGGCCTCACTTTGATTTTGCAGAAGCGCATCTTTCAGTACCTGAAATTAATGCAGTAGCCAGTATCTAACATTATTTTTCTGTTCTTGCACTGCTTCCCACATTTTCACCCATCTGAACTAGTGAATTACGTATTGTATGGCATTATTACCAGTTAACTATTCTGTGTAATATTTTTCTAAATTTAATAACGTTATGTGATCTAAATAAGTATAAAATGACATCTTATTTCCTCACATATATATGTCATCTACAGTTGAAAACAAAGTGTAGCAGAAAATTTTTGCACTTAACTGAGATGGAGTAAAGAGGAAAGGAAGATTATTACAGCACACTGGGAAATTACATTTTTCAAAAACCAGAAACGTGGAACAATTAGCAATACCTCGGTAGCAGGGAAGGAGAAGACAAAATTTTCAACCCACCATGCAATGAAAAAGGGTACAGCACTTCATTAATATTATGACAATGAGAACACCTAGCTAAAAATTGTGACACATAGATACCACAAGTGAAATAATAATAATAATAATAATAATAATAACTCAGACACTGACACTGTTTCTTCTTCATATATCCTTTCCTCGTCCTTCACAGTGTAAGTTCAGACTCTACAATTACTAATCTACACATCTTCCTGTGCTACTCCCAGTGGCTGGATGGTGGCTGTCCTATTCCTGTAGTTTTCTTTCCCACCATGGAAAAATCAAAACACTTGAACACTATCAGAAATGTTGTATCTTCATGGTATGGAAAAACCCAGGATATTTGGCACCCTGAAACAAGTTATGCTGGTGACCAGGACAGAACTCTTTAAAATCCCCAAAACTGGGATTTCCCTGGAAAAGGATCAATGGGATCCCTGTTTATATGTCTCACTTAGTATTTTTAATATGGTCATTCAACTAGTTGAATAAGTAGCTTTGATAGCTAACAGGAAATGCATTCAAAATTTTTGTGGTGAACACCTGGAAAAATACCAGTTGGAAGACTGTGAAAAAGACAGAAATATAAATTAAAACGGAACTTAAGTATGCTGTGAGGGTGCAAAATGAACTAACATAAATCACTACTTTTTTCAACGGTAGTGCTAATGGAGCAGCATATTATGGTTATAATACTGGAGTTTGTCAGACACTTTAGAATACAAATGTTATTTAGCAAAAAATGATTTAACAGAAAGTTTACCTACAGTGAAATTGAAATTTTTTGATGGAAACAAGGTCATTTAGGATTCTTGGGTTTCTCAGCTTTGTCTGTCATCTAATACTATAATCATAACAAACTATTTTGTATACTGGATGTGTTCCAGTCCTCAGTTGGGCCTTCTGCAAACAATTTACTGCATTGGCTGATATAGTGACTTACATTAGGTGGCAAATGGGAGAACAAAATAATCCAAAAATCATTCATGAAATAAAATTTCTTCAATTACCACAGCCAGGTTGAATATGGCATCAACAGGGCCCAGTTTATTTGCATCTGACAGCAGAGATGCTACACCAGTCCTCGTTGTGATGTCAGCCACAGAGATGACTACTGTTGTGCCATACCCACGCCACGTTCTCACACGTAAACTTTGGTAGCCAGTTCTGAGACCATACCGAGATGTCAGCACCAGTTTGCGGGCACCTCGCAGTACAAGCCAGTCAGCCAGCTCCAGACCAAAACCTCCCAATCCACCTGCAAGCAGCAATATGTTTCCCTTTTGAATTAAAAAGTATCGTTAAATTCCATTTCTGAAAATGTAAAGTATAAGCTGAAGAATAAATAGTTAAGCAGTTAAACAGATGGAAAGAACCCCTATAAATATATTAGAACACAATTTTTTTTTAAACTATCTTTTTATGTCATATATATATATATATATATATATATATATATGCACACATTATGCCAGAAAGTGGTACAAAATGAAAATGAGCAAAGATTTTATAAAAAATTTCTGGACTGAATTTTTGTCTTTACATTTAGCGGCTATTCCTTAATGTCCACTTCTATGTACTCACAATTCCATTGTGACCTGACATGACAGTTCAGTAGTTCATTGTTGTAGCATCTATGGAAGTGATACGTTTTGAATTTGGTAAGTGCACACTGTACTTTTACTATAATCACAGTGAAGTCATCCACTGTATTACAATAAACACAGGTTGGGGCATGCAAATGATGACAGACAATTGCAATGTCATCAGCATGTTACAGCAAGTGCAGAATGCAACTAGGTGCACAGATGGTTACAACTAAGGTGTGGCTGCTAACAAAAAATTCTGGCACAGACAGAACAGTGTGACTAGCAACACAGACGACATTTTTCAGGATGGTTTCATGAAATGTCTTCCACCTCATATTGCAGAATGAATGAGTGAAGGAATGAATGAATGAATGAATGAATTAGCCAGAAATCCCGTTATGGTAACGGCCTCCTTCCTAACAAGGACAGCTCAAGAAGACCTCTCCATCGGAGCTAGTTATTGACAGACAGATGTTTCACTTCTTGTTGGTGTCTCCTTTGGATGTTACTCCACAATGACTGGATTTGTGCCTGACATGTTCACTGTCCACCAATTATCTCCTTGAACACATCCAAATACCTCGTCTTAGTCTTCCAAGATTCCCCTTCTCTATTCCTGGGGTCCAAAATTGTAGCCACACAGGTCCATTTCGATTGGTTAATTTGTGCTATGTCCTCTCCATCTCCACTTGAGCATCTTCACCTACACAGCTGTGTATCTCATGCTGGTCCTTCTTCTAACTCCAGTGTTTTGAACCTTTTCTTTCATGTTCATTTCTAAAATCTTCCTTTCCATTTTACATTCATTTTCTTGACTTTAGCAATGAGGGAGCAGGCCTGGGCTCTGTAAAATAGGGTCAGAAGTAAGCTGCATTCCATTCCTACTTATTTGTCGCCATCTTTGAAATGTGTCCAGTAAGATAAAATTTAGGGTCCAGATTTTTCTTTCATGAAGGCTGATTCTTCTTTGGATTTCTATGTAAATATTTGTACATATTTTATTCACTTCCAGACTTTGAAAACTACTGAATTTTTTTCAGTTTTTCTTGTTGTCTGTTCTGAAAAACAAGATTTCACATAAAGTGGGCTTTCATGTCTGTCAGACCTTGTGTGAAATAAAAATGTATGCACATGTACTGTTCTTTCCATTCAGTCATTGTATGATGAAAAAGATACAGACAGGGCTACACATCCTTACTCCATAACATATCACTCCTGAATGTCAGATCCTATGGCTTTCAAATTAACAGTAAATGATTCAGCACACTGCAATACACCAACATCTAACACAAGTACTCCATATTAACAGTGGTGTGAACTTGAGTCTGGTTGCAAATTAATTACACCTTGAACAAGTTGGTGAGAAAAATACTTGCAATGAGTTTTCCTTTATCTAATTTGGATATCACTCTGTCACCTTAATTACAGAAAACTTAAGTATTAAGCAATTCTGAAGTGGAAACACTGTAATAAATTACAATCCAACATGTTGTTTATGCCAATTGCAACTTGGAGGGATAGTGGGGTGGTCACCCTGTAAGCATCATACAGGCTGTTGTTGCATTACTGAGTTTTTAAATTACATATGATTAAGTTTACAACAGACTTAAAGTCACTGGTTATTTGCAGCCATTAATAAACAAATCAAGGGAAAACTTACACATGTACTTTAGAATATAAAACTACCCTGAGATAAAATAATAAAAGAACAACAAACAACAAACAACAAACCATTTGAACTGCAGAAAATAACTGCCTTTCCGGGAATTATACAGTACCAGTAATGATGTAAGTACAGGATGGATTACAGTGGTATCGTGGACAAGCCTGAATCAAAAGTGGTGAAGGCACAGGCAGCTTTCTGTCCTCCTCCTGTCGAATCTGCAGTAACACCTTGCCTATATGCTTGCCAGCTGCCATAAATCTGCAATACAATTATATGATTCTCATTTACTTGTCCTATAGTGTGTCCTTGTGTAACTGCTATTCTAAGAACAAGTATACACTTTTTACAATATTATAAAGACATGATGACAAATGAATATAGAGTTTGTTCCTACTCACTGTCCAGTCCAAATATGAACATATGAATTCCTAATTTCTTTTCACAAAATTAAGTTAACATACCTTTAAACCTGACAGTAAATTTGTTAATACAGCAAAACAGGTGACATCTTAAAAAGGGGGGGGGGGCAATGTGCGTGTAACGTAACACTGAGATGTATTCATCCAGTAATTGTTGCAGTGGAAAAGCAATATTACACAACATGAGTGTCTGTTTGTAGCCCTAGGTATCCAGCATGCAATGTGCATGTGCCATATTTTCATCTGTGGCCTGCTCTGCTCTACAATATATTTCCACATTGTCTCATAAACAGTATGATTCTCAAAAAAACATTATCAAATACAAAATGTGTGTTTCGATTTTCTCTACAACTTTTGTCTGAAACATTTTTCATTCTCAGAACTGAGCGTCATATGATCAAAAATGTATTTTGGTACTCGTGTCAAGTAGTCGTTATTCTTGTCCAACTTTAATGAAACATGAATGTTATTTACAGATTTTTGAAAAAATACTTAAATGTCGAATTTCATGAAAATCCATCCAGTAGGAGCCCAGTTGTTTCATGCAGATAGATGTACAGAGGGACAGACATGATGAAGCTAATAGTTGTTTTTCGCAATTTTGCGAATGTGCCTAAAAATGAGGAATGTATTTTAAAAATGAACATTAAGAGAATTTGAACTGGAGAGATCTGGCTCAGGTTTGGTGTTAGTAGCAACTGAATATTTATGTTTTTGTGGGTTATACATACATCAGTTACTTAATTAGTTCACTGCTCACTCTCTCTGACTTTAGACAGAAAGTCAGTCAATGAAGTTTCATATTCATTGACTTCCTATTGTACTGGTGAATAAATACACACAGTTCACTACACAATACAACCACTATATCTGTTGTAGTTTTGTATACTACACGTGACATATTTCAGACCTTTTGCTTCAACATCAGAGGCTTTTTCAGGTTTCTGCTGAAGTATTTATCATATGAGAGCATCCATTGGTGTGCTGTCAGCTTCCAGTGGTTGTACGATACCAGTAAATGCTATCAAAAGCCATATGAAAATGTGCTAAAAAAAACCTCAGGAGACACCTGACGAAGCCGCTGACGATTTAACACAAGGTTGAAATGTCAGTCACAGTGTGAAAATAATACAACAAATATAGTAGTGGTATTAGATGGTGAAGAGTGCATATTCATTCAACAAAAACTGCTTGTGTATAAACAACAGAGAGTAAATTTAAGTCCTCATACTTTTGCAGATGGTGTTCAATGTGCTGAAATGGTTTTAGAAATTAGGTCACACACAGGAATGAGGCTGCTACCTCCAACACCCTGCCCACTGCCAGACATATATAACAGCCCCAAGAAAAGGCATATCTTCATTCAATCTGAAGACCAAAATTGCAATATTTACCAGAATATCAGAACATTGTAGTTCCTGTATGCAGCCTAAACCTGAAACCTGATTCAGTGCACAGAGGGGAAGGAGATTTGGCAATTTCCTGCAAGCACTTCATAACCTGGTAAATATACCTAAATGCTTGTTCTACTTCATCAGCAGCAAACACAGTCCTGACCAGTGGTTGAACAGCTCCTGATTTAATGCCTTCTTCAACAAGATCATGTATCATCTTCTTCATCTCAGAAGGTGTGCTGAACAAATAGTCCAGCATGACACTATGGAAACTCGTCCCTTTAAGAAACATCTCCATACCTGTGAGTCAAGATACAGAGATTGATGTAACATGTAGAATAATCAGTTAATGTTTGATACAAATGTTTATACCTTACACCACTACAGTAAAACCAACTAATATCTGCAAAGACCAGAGTTTCTCTTGAGAAATGATGGTTGTTCCTTAGCCAAAATGTTCCCCATATTTTATGGAACCCAAATATCTATTTATAATCACAATCACTACCACTTTGGTGTATCCTACCTACAGTATAAATCAAAGTCAAATGGCCTAGTACTAAGAGTAAAAAAAGTAAATTTCACCCTAGAACAGGCCATGAAGGTCCAGAGGGGGAGAAGAGGTATAGCTCTACTCTTTCTTTAACCTCGGTAGTAGATGGGGTGTGTGGTCAATGCCACGTCCAGGCCGTTTAACCCAGGGAAAGCCCCGGTACCCATTGCACAGGAGGCTGGGTGGGCCCCAGTGCCGGTCAGGACGGGTGTGGAAAATCTCACCCCCACCAGGATTCGATCCCTGGACTGTCCAGCCAGTAGCGAGTCGCTAAACCGACTGAGCTATCCTGGCTTGGTAATAACATCTCATAACATGTTGTTTTGCTATGTTGAGGAATCTTTAGACCCTCACCCAATGCCTAAACTGAAAGACCATGCCTTGGCATCTATTCATAATTCTTGTCGCTATATTCATAGACACCTTCAATAATTACAGACAGCCTTCTCCACCACCACCACCACCTCCACCACCACCACCACCACCTCCACCACCACCACCACCACCACCTCCACCATCACCACCTCCACCACCACCACCACCTCCACCACCACCACCACC
>Ga0123355_10006168_pt1 | contig 17698 bp, 15 predicted proteins | sample TergutEmb28metaG_3_FD_89872 | JGI IMG/M metagenome (GOLD analysis project Ga0123355, IMG submission 89872) | Embiratermes neotenicus P1 segment gut microbial communities from Petit-Saut dam, French Guiana - Emb289 P1 | ecosystem: Host-associated > Arthropoda: Insects > Digestive system > Gut ...
TGGTTGATGTGACCTTTAAGAGAATACATTTTTCTCACATCAACCTTATGGGATTGCGGGTCGGAGCCCGCAATGACGGTTCTGCCTAATGTGACAGCCCCTTATATAAATTTTGGCGGTTTGGATAAACCTTCATTGCTAGTTTTTCCAATGGTTTGGCATCATACTGCCTATATTAGATTATTTCAGGCTTTTTTAAGCTCGAAAAATCGATTAAGCCTTCCAATTTGTTATGTTAAGCCCATCAATCCGCTCAAAATCACTGGTATTATCAGTAACAAGCGTATAACCATGGACAATGCAGTGGGCAGCTATAAAAATGTCAGCATCTTTTTTGCCAATTGGCATCCCTAGTGCTTCTAAATCAGCACGAATCTCCGCCGCTTTGATAAACTCTGTCCATCCCCATTTTCCTCATAGAGCCTGCATAAATACACATGAAAGAGTTGGTTTGCACAACTGCTCTTTTTCTTAGTAAGTGCCAGTATACCTCGTAATAACACAAAGGCGGAATAATATAGTTACATCCCTGTTCAAGAATTTCATTAAACCGTTCTACAACCTTTGGATTCTTTGAAGGGCGGAGCAAGAATGAAATAATGTTGCTGTCAAGAGCATAGATCATATATCCACCTGCCGGGCCATGCCCGCGTTAGTTTTAGCACGTATATTTGTTAATTCATTCCAATCATCTTCAGATAATTCATCTTCAGCCTCCGCTGCATTATTTATAGCTTTCATTACAGCCTCTATGTTTTTCCTACGCTCAATTCCGAGATTCGTAACAACATCCTCCATCTCATCTTCCAAAACATTAATAATAATCCTCCGCTTAATGGGCAGTCTAATTGGCATATTGTCCACCATAAAGTGCCCGTCTTCTAAAAAGTAACCTTGGTATGCCTGCATCATAGTCATATCACTCCTATCCGTTCACGTAAAGACTTTTTCACCAGTCGAGCACGGAAATAAAGAGCAATTTCCGTATTATCCGTTCACGTAAAGACTTTTTCACTAGCCGAGCACGGAAATAAAGAGCAATTTCCGTATTATCCGTTCACGTAAAGACTTTTTCACTAGCCGAGCACGGAAATAAAGGGCAATTTCCGTATTATCTGCCTTCATCTTTGCCCTTTCTTCCCTTGAAGTATAACACAATTTTCATACATTTTGGCGGTTTTGACAAACCTTCATTGCTAGTTTTCTCAACAGTTTAGCATCATACTGCCCATATTAGATTATTTCATGCTCTTTTAAGCCTGAAAAATCAAATAAACTACCGAATACAACATCATTGAAACCCCACCCAAATATGATATGATAAGCACATGGCTCCAACACCTAATACCGATTCCAATTAAACAGTAGTTATTTTTTGCGTAGATGTTTCATGCTTGCGGTACGTGAGGAATGCTTGCATTACCAGTACCGCAAGCGACAATGAAACATAGCAAAAAATAACTTCTTACTTGGAATCGGTATAACATCTCACGGAGGTGAACATGCGCCTATCGATTTTCACCAAAATATTCTTAGTATTTCTCTTAGTAGTAAGCCCGCTATATATCCTAAGTGCCTACTTCTACATATGGGGCCGCAACCAAACCCGTGACGAAATTTATCACTCGGCAGTAAACAATGTAAACCTATACATTTCCAATGTAGAAAGCGGAATAGAACGGGTCATAAACACATCGGTTCATCTAATAAACAACCACGACATACGGGATATAGGAATGCGGGAAGACCTGCCCGTGGATTTTGATGTATTTAGGACGCTGGAGAGGATTATAAGGGAAGTAGCAAGTCTAAGACGGGCCTTTGAGTATATCGATGATGTATACATTCTTTTTCCCTTTTCCGGGATACGGGTAACGTCTTACGATTGGGCCAGCATGACCGAGGAGGATTTTAAACGGGCTTTTGACACCACTTTCTACACGGGCTTCCCCTTTATTAACTACGGCCCCACCGGCGGGGTTTATATAAATTTCTCCTCCCAGTATTACCGCGAAATCTACGGAGAGCCCACCCCCGAATACATACGCTGGATTATAGTAACCCGCATAGATGTTAACCGGATAGCAAGTGATATCTATATGTTTTTCGCCGATGGCTTTGACCAGATGGCCTTTGTAGGGGAGTCCAATGGCCTTACAATAAAAAACCATGTAGACGAAGCAATACTTGCAGACATTTTAGCCAAGGACCTAATTTCATACAGTAGCATGGGCATAACCCCTTTTAGGCTGGGGGATGATGACATGCTATTGGCCTACAGAAAGTCGCCTATTTTAAGAAGCCTCTTTGTGCTGTTTGTAGAAGAACAGCAGCTATTTAGCGTCTTGGATGTTTACCGCTCGTGGCTGTGGATTATGACGGCAGCTATGGCGGCGTTAGTGGTCATATTTACGGCCCTTACCCGCCGGGTAATTGCTATTCCTATAAATAAATTAATAGGTGCTATAAAACAGGGTATCGATGGGGATTTAAATAATAATATCGAGTATAAATCCAACGAAGAGTTTGAGTATATCTATAAACAGTTTAACGACATGCTAAAAATCCACAGCGAAGCCACCCACAAACTATATGCCCAGGAGCTGACCATAAAAGACACCGAACTAAAGATGCTGCAATACCAAATAAACCCTCATTTCCTATACAACACGTTTTTTACAATGTACCAACTGCTGCAAATGGCCGAATACGATGATTTGCAAGAAATTATGCTGCTAATGGGTAAATATTTTAACTTTATCACCAAGAGCGCGGATTTTGTGCTGCTGTCAGAAGAAATGGCATTCTGTGCGGACTATATGGGGATACAGACTATCCGCTTTTCTAATAGAATTGATTCAAATATCGGGGATTTGCCCAAAGACTGTGATATACGGGTACCCAAGCTAACAGTTCAGCCTCTTTTGGAGAACTGTTATAAGCACGGCCTTAAAAATAAGGAAGAAGGCGGCCTTATAAGTTTAAGCTTTACTAAGGATGAGGGCGTACTAATTATAAGCATAGAAGATAACGGAGACGAGCTAACCGATGTAGGCTTAGAACGCATAAAAACCGGGCTAAGCCTAAACGAAGACGCCGAGACATTAGGAATAAGAAATGTACACACAAGGCTGAAATTTCATTTTGGCGATGAATACGGGCTTACGGTAAGCAGAAGCAGCTACGGCGGTCTAAAAGTCCAAATGGTGTTACCGGTAGCACAAAGCCCCCTTCTTTAGAAGGGGCATAACTTCTAAGGAGGTTCATATGTATAAACTACTAATGGTTGACGACGAACGCCTGATAGCCGACCTTTTATATGAATACTTACTACAAAAGCTAGAAGGCGAAACCGAGCTATACAAAGCCTACTCCGGCAGAGACGCCATAACCCTTATGGAAGGCACCCCCATGGACATACTTATCACCGACATCACCATGCCAGGGATAAGCGGCCTGGACCTCCATCAAAGGGCCAAGGAAATTAACCCAAACTGCAAAATAATCTTCCTAACAGGCTATAACGATTTCAGCCATATACAATACGCCCTACGCCATGAAAGCGTAGATTACATCTTAAAATCCGAAAGCAACGAAACAATTCACCGGTCAATACTAAAAGCCATAAGCGAGCTGGATGCCGCCCTAGACGCCGAAAGGATACAGCTTTTAGCCAAGCAGCAATGGGCCCTGTCCATGCCAATACTTCACGAGCGGATTATATATTCCCTTTTAGACGGGGAGCCATTTAATCCCCAAGCTTTTGAAGAAATAGAATTCCCCCTTAGCCTAAAAGCTCCGGTGCTTCTTATGATGGGGAGGATAGACGAAGGCTACGCCCTAACCAAAAACACATTATTTAAACTAAAAAACGCCGTTAGCGAGTATCTTAAACAGCTAGGCGAAGTGTTTTCCCTAACCTGGGGCAACGATTTATTATGGATAATTCAGCCAAACGAAAGCACCGCCAGCATAGCCAAAAGCTTGTTAAAATCCAAAATGGACATGATATTAAAGCTTACAATCCAGTCATTTACTGTTTCCATGTCCTTGGTAATAAGCGAAGATTTTGTGGCTTTTGGCGATATCTCCGGTACCTGCCAGGGACTTAGGCAAACAATTAAAAACCTATATGGCCTATCCAGCGGTATGATGCTAATAGAGCGCAATACGCCGGGCCAAAACGGGGCATGGCTAAGAATCCGAAATATACTGCGGCAAATTAATTTAAGTACGGAAAGCTTACAAAGAGACAAATACGAGTTGCATTATGCCGAACTAACAAAAATTATAGCCACAAGCCAAATAAGCCCCGCCGAGCAAATGGAAATTGCCCTAAGAATATATCTGGCCTTCTTATCCCATTCCAACAGCAATGGAATACGCCAGGAAATAGGTTTTGCAGATTATTTTACATTAGAAAACCCCTGGAGCCGGTACAATGAGCTGTTTAGCAAAATAGCAGATGATTTTTTCACAAAGCAGCATGAGAGTGCCTTTAAAAATACCAATCAGATTTTAGGGGATTTAAAACGCTATATCCAGGCTAACCTAGGGGGAGATACATCCCTTAATACCCTGGCAGAGCTGGCGCATTTTAGCCCGTCGTACCTATCAAGGCTTTTTAAGCAGGTGACTAATACCAGCTTAACGGAGTATATAGGCCGGTTAAAATATGAAAAAGCCGTCAAAATGCTAACCGGCAGCGATATAAAAATTGTGCAGATTGCGGCGGAGCTGGGGTTTGAAACTCAATCGTATTTTTCAAGGTTTTTTAAAAAATACGCCGGGGTAGGGCCACAGGAGTTTAGGGATAGGGGGCAATAATTACAAAGGCAACCGTATAACAGTATCCGCCTCATTATCAATAAAGCTACTATCATGAGTAATAACAATAATAATTTTCTCCCGTTTAATCTCATTAAGATAAGCCCAAAGTGCCGCCTTCCCCGCCGTATCCAGTGCCGAGGTTGGCTCGTCCAGTATAAGAATATCTGGGTCTTTAAGCAGCACCCGCAAAAGAGATAGCTTTTGCTTTTCGCCGCCGGATACATTGGCGGCACTTTCGTTTATAACAGTGCTGAAACCATCGGGCTGTTCGTTTAAATATGGCTCTAATCCAAGGATTTTTGCCAACCGCAAAGCTTCTTGTTTGTTAAAGTTATCCGGCTGTCCAAGGTTGAGATTGTATTCCAATGTATCGGCAAGTAAAGTCGGCTCCTGCTCTGTTACGCCCATTAGGCGGCTGCGAAGTTTATACATATCTACATCACTCATATCAGTGTCATTGTATACTATATCACCTGTATAATTACCTGCCTGCAGCCCCATTATGATATCGGTTAATGTGCTTTTGCCCGAGCCGTTAGGGCCTAAGATTACATAAATCTGCCCTCTGGTGAAACTCAGATTTACATCCGTTAGAAGCGGCTTTTCTCCATTTTCTCCATAGGAAAATGATATAGATTTCATTTCTATATTGCGCACCTGGTTTAAGATTATTTCTCCGTTTGGCTCGGGGTCAATATTTTTAAGCTCTTGCAAGCGGTTGTAAGATACCATATTGGTCTGAATTGTTTGTCCAAGGCTAAAGAAATACCGTATCGCGCCCAGCATCATGTTAAAGTAGCTGGAGATAATAACAAACCGCCCAATTGACAGCCTGCCAGCAATAATCTCCCTGCCGCCAAGGGCTAACAGCACCATTTGGGCAACAATCATAACTAGCTGGTCCAGTCCGCCAAAAATATAGCTGGCTTTTTGATAGTGCAGGGCGTTACCCAGCAGCTTATCAAAACTATAATTAAGCCGCCCGATAAAGTGCTCAAATAGACTATGTATCTTTATAAAACGGATATTAAAAAGCTGCTCGTTAAGCTTGGAAAAAAACGTGGATTGGGACTCCTGATATGCATGGCTTGCGCGGTATAATATGCGTTTATAAAATGTATAAAACGCAAAATATATAACCGCCACCACTAGTAAAATGCCCGCCAGCATAGGGTGGAAAGTGAACATTAAAATTAACGCTGCCACAATAATGACAATGTTTACTAGAACACTTTGGATAATGCCTATGCAAAAAATAATGAGGGAGTTAGCATCATTATTAATACGCTGGTTAAGATATGCCGTGTCTTGCGTAGCGGTAAATTTAAGTGGGGCGTGTTGCATATGCTTAATAAAATCCCGGTTAAGAATATAGCCAAGGCGGGTTTGCAGCCGTATGTACAGCCGTCCGGTTATGTATCCCAGGCATAGTGTTACTAGATTGATGCTAACGAATAGAGCAAAATATCGGAAGATAAAGCCCATATTCTCTGCATTTAGCAGTTGGTCTATAAAATCACCCATGATGTACGGGGATATTAGGCCGCCTAGGCTTACAAATATGCTTAGTGCTACATAGAAGAACAGACGCCATTTATGCATTAATAGATAGCGTCTGCAGAAGGAAAATATCTTTTTCATTGTAGAACTCCTTGTGGTATAGCAAATGTCATATAAACAACTGTGCAGTTGCCTATTTTAAACGGCTTTTAGCCTTTACCAAAAAAGACAAACCATTTATTGTAATTTAATCCCCAAAGTGATTGCGTAATAGTGCTAAAGCCGCAAGCAGAGCATCTTCATTATGCGGCACCCATAAATCTGGTGCAAAGCCTACGCCTTCGCGCCAGTTATGGGCATCGGCGTGGATTAGGATTGTTGAGCCAAGTGAAAACTCAACGCCTGTACGTGGAAGAAAACGCCAAGGAAAGCATAGGTTGGTAAGCAGTACGCCGTAGGTATTTTGCCCGATAATTAAGGTGTTTTCCATGTTGAAGGCCATATCTATAAAATCTTCGGCAGCAGATGCAGTATATCTGCTTGTGAGAAAAATAATTATCTGGTCATGTGAAACCATTTGTTTAGCCATGTCAGCGTTTCTATCAACCCTTAAAACGTGATTGTCACCAAAAGGAAGACTAACACGCTGTGCTGTTACCTCGCACATAGGTTGATAAGATGGATCTCCAGGGCCTGGTATGCGAAATGATGAATAAAAATCATAGCTTTCTGCAACAAGTTCCACCGAATTGATTGGGATAACCTCGCCTGTTAGGTTATAAAGCCACCTACGTGCCAGCATACCGTTACCGCCTACATTTCCTCGTAAATCAATTATAAAAGCCGGTTCATCTTGCAGTCTATTAATAAAAGACATAAAAGTGCTTGCTTCTTCAGACATAAAAGTGTTTGCTCCTTCTATGCTTTCAGGATTAAAATGTTCAAAATACATACGATTAATTGTGACAACAGGGAAGCCATCAATAACTTCTAAAGATGGTTCTCTATAAGCCGGTCTTCTCTCATTACGGGCAACATTAAATTGCAAAGTTGCTGATTCGCCATTCTCATAAATGATAACTAGGCAATTGCACCCTTCGTGATTGTTGTGGCCTTCTATAACGGGCGTGTACAAAAACTCTCCATATTGGTTTACCGTAAGGCGGAAAATGTCATCTGCATCGTGCCCAACAACCTCTCGTACATATAATCCATTGCTTCTATCTCTAAAGCCGTTATCGGTTCTGTCAAAAAATGAAGGACTTGCAAAGACATCATAATCAGACGTGAACGTGTATTCACGATGGAAATGATGGCCAATACTCAGATGATTATCAGTGATGTAAGGGGCTAAGCCATTATATACAACGGGTAGAAACGTGTCAGGAAACCAATACTCTCGTGTTGCAAGCTCTTCAAGTATTTCTTCAAATATTGGTAAAAACACTTCATCGCCGCCAAAATAAGTGTAGGCTCCGTAAACCTCACGCAGCATGTCAAAGAATAGTTGAATGTCATGTATAACATCAGATGTTGATAACCTTTTTGTAGTTTGCGGCCGTCTATAAAAAGCATCAACCAAACTAATCGTGTTTGGAGGGCGTCCATATGTAAGCTGGGTTAGCTGTTCGGTATCGGGGGGATATATGCCTTGCCGGCGTGTGTATGCTGTGTCTAATAAATCCTGTAGGGTTAGGGATTGCTGTAAGGCTTCGGCAGGTTCATGGGCAGTATCTCTATCTCTGCCACATGAGGTAAATGCAAGAATGGTGAGTAGCGCAACACATGCAAGTTTTACGTATAATCGTGCTGGTTTCATTGTCATCAAACCTCCTGGGTGTGTGTTGCTGTTTATGCAAAATGGGTTTTGCTTCTATTCAAAGGAGCCCAAAGGAGCCTATGTGTAACGGGCTCCTTTGGGTTTGTGACTAGCTGACAGCTTAGGTTCGCGTTGCATTACCCGTTAAGGTCATTACCTAATGGGATAGATCCTGATGCGTTTGAGGGGCAACCGCCACCGCCGCCTTGGTTTGGACACGTCGTAATCCGATTGAATATGTTGCAGAAAAAAGGATTAGGACACTGAAATGGTAAAAAACAGTTAAAAGTACCATTACAATTGATATTGTTGCTAGTCACTCCTACGCCTAAAAATAAATAATCCATACTCTTCCTCCTTTCTTAATTATTCCTCTGTTTTCTTACAACAAGTACTTGTATGTTGAAATATGCGAGGCAAAATTATTGGCAGATGCTATGATTCGCAACTATTAGGGCCGCAATCGCAAGCCTTATCTTTATGCTCCTCGGCTTGTTTTCGCATCCGCTGGAAAGCCACAACCGAGTCTCGCAGGCATTTTTCCAATATATATTTATGATTCACACAGTTGTCTACGCTACCAGACAACCGTTTGAACGGGCATCCCCCCATACATATGGGCAAAACATCACAATCTTTGCACATATCACATGTGGTAGGGTCATAAAGCATGTATTTAAATAATAAATCACTGGTAGCTATATAGTCCTTTTCAATAATGCTTCCAACCCTGCGTTCTGGTATTCCTATATCGCACCAGCATTTATACATCCAGCCTTCGGCATCAATTACTTGGCTACTAACGCAGTCTGCACCGCAAAATGCTGATTTTAAGGATGGATATTGTGTTGGCCCTCGCTCCTCGTCTCCCACTGTGCGCTGGAAAAAATCGAACTCAATTTCAGAAAAATCACATCCCGTTAAACAAAGGGAGCTGTCATGTGTACCTGCATCATCTATTATTTTGCCGAAATACGGGCGTACTTTTTCAAGCATGTTATTGTCATGCAGCAGCTTATAAATATTTTCACCTGCCGAAATATTATTCTTATCAATATTGATACGCAGAGCAACCGGCGGTAAAAGGTCATATCCATCTTTAAGGTTATTTATGATTGTGTCAAAGGTATCTCCGCCACCTACTAGGGGGCGGTTTTGGTTATGTACCTCGGGAAGACCATCAATCGTAACCTGTATATGCGATAAGCATAAGTCCTGCATCCTGGCTAAAACCTCACGGCTAAGCAGATAGCCGTTAGTTATCATATTTGTTTGATACATAATGTTGTTCTCTTTGCAAATCTCAATAAACCGCCGAGACAAACTCTCCATAACATCAAATGCCATTAGCGGCTCCCCGCCATACCAGGTAACGCCAAAGGATGAAATCAAGTCCTTACGGCTTTCAAGCAGCTCCACAAGCTTGTCCTGAACCTCTTGTGACATATACTTGCTGGTAATTGCATCTTTTTCATAACAATAAACACACCTAAAATTGCAATCGTTGGTAGGGGCAATGGTTAGCGATATAGAGTCGGTAGCATATCTACCGCGAAGCATGTTGTAACGCAAGGTATCCAGCTCATCAACATGATCCTCCAACAAAAACAATCCCTTTTTCAAATCAGTAACCAAATCCTCTGGCAGGGGCGTACCATTATCACAATATGCCCTATATGCATCCAGCTTTGGTTTTTCTATCAAAGCCAATGAATTTGTAAGCGCGTTGTAAGCAATACACTGAGTATCCGAATACGGAAAAAAATGATTATACCTAGATGGCTTCATAAGTAACCCCCATAAGTTAATATGTTTGACCATGTAATGTGTTTAATGATAGAGCAAAGCAAGTAAAGTGGTTAATAATCCTTATGATGGAAGTATACTACGAAAAAAACAATGGTCAATTATTACAATCTCCAAATCGCTTCGACAGTGCTATTCAAAATATGGTGTGTTTCACAATAAAAGCAAGGAAAAAGGTGCTGTTATTTGGCGAATATTTACTATTGACAAATCGACAGCATTGTGAAAAATTTATTTGTGGATATATTAACCATAAAAATGCCTGCCAGTTTGACTTCTTCATGGCAGGCGTTTTAGCTTTACTTAGTGACCTGCATTGTAGCGGCTGCTATGCCCATGATATAATTATTGTAGCTGCAAACAATCGTTTACCATATAAGAGGAGTATTTTTATGAAAACCATATCCACCTTGCATGAACTAAATATTCCTTCGAAGCATCAGAGGTTTATTTATGAATTTTTACGTCAGGCAAAGGAAATCAATACTTTTGATAAAATTGATGCATTTATCCTATTTGGAAGCTGTGCGCGTGGTGATGCGCACGAGAAAAGCGATGTAGATATAATGGCGGTGGGTGATGGACTGGGCGATGAAACACTTTTCGATTTATATGACTGCGAATACTATCCCGGATTTAATGAAAAAGGCAATCAAGTAAATAGTGATGTTTTTGTGAATGACAGCAGTTTTTTTGATGAGCGCAAACAGATTATCGGTAGTTTCCAGTGGCGGGTAGCGAAAGATGGGGTGAGCCTTAATGGATTACTATAGACTTTCAGAAGAGCCGTTTAATGCAGCAATATTGCATATTCTTTAAGCAAAGAAACATACAACCGATAATCCCCAAACGACACCTGGGGCGGGGTCTGATGGTCGCAAGACGGGATAAAGCCACCCTGTTTAATAGTCGGCAACAACCGCTCAAATTCCTTTCGCATGGCCTCTTCTCCTAAATGCATAACAGTCTTATCAAACCCGCCAAGCAAGCACAACCCAGGATGCCTCTCCCTAATAGCCGCTACATCCACTTTTGACTGCCTTTCCAAGGGCAAAAACCCGGCAGCCCCCAGCTCTTCAAACCAGGGTATAAGCTGAGTAATATCCCCATCAGAGTCGATAATTACATCAATACCATACTCCTTGGTCTTTTTCATCAGCTTCCTATAATAAGGTGCCATAAACTCTTCAAACAATGCCTGTGAAATCATAGGCCCGTGGTTATACGACATATCCTCTGCCATGGTGATAAAATCTGGTATACATAATTCGCAAAACTCATCAAGCTTTTTGAGATTAAACGCCAGCAAATCCTCATTAATACGGTGCATAAGCTCCGGTGTGTCGTAAAAGGCGTAAAGATGCTCTTCTATCCCCATCAATTTGCGTGGGAACCAGAAAAACCCTTCTAAAGTCAACCATATGGGTACGCCTTGATTTTGCTGTTTATACGCCCATTCCTCAATTTCTGCTTTAAACCAGGAAACGGCCTCGTTGTGCAGTATATGGGGCCTTATTTTGTTGTAGCCCTCATCTGTTAATTCGCTCATATAGCCAGGGCCGTGTACTGTAGGGGGCCAAAACTGCTTGTGTACATCCAGCCCCAGGTATTCCATGATGTCTTGGGCATTATTCAAATGGGCGGGCAGGCCTTCTTTTCTCCAGCGGTTCAGGGTTTTATCCCACCAGGAGGCCCATTCTATTACCGGAATCCGGTCAACCTCTTTAAAGGACATTACGGCTTTAAATCGCTCTCTAGTTGTCATTATAAACCTCCACGTTATAAATATCTTTTCGCCTATGGGCAAGCAAGGGCAGTTCTTGCCTCACCTTTTTAATGATATCTAAATCTAACCCTGCCGTAAGGATACATTCATTTTCGCCGGCCCCGGCGATAATATCACCCCAGGGGCCTGTGATAATAGAATGCCCCCAGGAAACATAGGGCCCTGACACATCCCGCGCAGGGGCGGTACCGATACAGTAAACTTGATTATCCAAGGCCCGGGATTTAAACAATAACTCCCAATGGGCCGGGCCGGTTGTCATGTTAAAAGCCCCTGGGGCTAAAAGTACCTTAGCACCTTGTAAAGCCATCAAGCGGGCCATTTCGGGAAAACGAAAATCATAGCAAATACATAATCCCATTTTACCAAACTCTGTGTCAAATATCGTTATCTTATCACCGGCAGTCAGGGTATCAGATTCCTTAAAATACTGGCCTCCTGTGATATTAATGTCAAATAAATGCACCTTGCGGTGCTTGGCAATTTCACGGCCCTTTCGGTCAAACACATAGGCTGTATTAAATATCTGGCCGGTTTCGTCTTCCTCCGGTATGGAGCCTGCGGATAAATATACTCCATTCTCTGCCGCCAGTTGAGAGCATATACGCCAGGTCTCGCCTTGGGGCGGCTCTGCGTAGGCTCTAAACCGCTGAGTATCATACGGGCAGTTAAACATCTCTGGCAAAGTCACCAAATCGGCGTTTTTTACATTGTTTATTTCAAATAAATGTTTTAGATTGTCATGTGTATCTTGCTTACACTCATATACAGTGGTCTGCAACGCTGCAACCTTTATTATATTCATTGATACTCTCCTTTCTTGCCCACGGGAGCATGGTCTACATACATAATAGCGTAAATACAGCAAGGAATGTTATCTTTTCATGTGGTTAAAGTGGCGATAATTTAAGGCAATAGAGTGCAAATCATTGTGCAAAATAGTGAAAGCCTAGATTGCTCTTTTGGGGTATTATACACAATAATAAATATTAAATGCGTTTAAAAGGAGGAACAACATGAAACGGAAATTACTTATACTTTCAGTAGTCCTGTGCCTTGCAGCGGGCCTTTTTGCCCTAACAGCATGTGGGGGCGAGGAAGAAGTTACACCGCCGGAGTCCGAAGTAGTAGAGCCGGTAGACGAACCACCAGTCGAGCCACCGCCAGCAACCAACGATGACGATGACGACGATGACGACGACGGCACAGGGGAAGTAGTGGAAAACGGCGGCATCCCAGTAGACCCTCTAGGCCGCTTTGATGAAACGGTGGATGTTACCCAAACCCGTATCCTAACGGCATGGATGGGTTTTGATGAAGGGGAAAACGAGGACTACAACTGGTGGACCCGTGCGTACTACGAGCATTTAAATATCCGCCTAACCAACCTGTTTACCGCAGACAACTGGGGCGAACCCTTTGACATGGCCATAAACCTGGCCTTTGCTACAGGGGAGTTACCAGATGTTATGCCATTGTACACCTCTTTGGCCGTTAGGGCCTTAGAAGGCGGGCTGGTTATGGATATAACCGACCTCTTTGCAACTCATGCTTCCCAGCAGGTACAGGAAATATTTGCAATAGACCCTCGTGCCCATGAAGCATGGAGCGTTAACGGCAGGCTAATGGGGCTGTCTAACCCCCTCTCGACACCGGACTTCTCGTTTATCTGGGTGCCTAGGAGCATGTTGTACGATTTCAACGGAGGGACTATTCCCACAACCTTTGAAGAGTTAAACGAACTTGCCTACTGGGTAAGGGATTACACCGGCGGACACGCCATAGGCCTTGACAATCAGCTTCGTGAACTAGGCGAAATGACGGCCATGTTTGGTGCCACCGACCAATGGATAGAGCGAGGCGGCGAGCTGGTATGGGGCCGTGTTCAGCCAGAAATGAGAGATACATGGGCGCAATTTGCCGAGTGGTACGCAGATGGAGTTTTGGCCGTTGACTTTGCTGTCCGGTCTGACGACGATGTGGAAGCCGACTTTATTAACCGCCGTTTTGGGCTGGCGGTAGGGGGCTCTCATATGCCTAACGGCTCCAGAGGCCGTAACTATATGCTGCTGCATCCAGATGACGATTTGGTAGCAATTCCAATGATGACAGTATCAGGTGCGCCAATTAATGTAATAAGAAGCGGCGGCTACAACGATGTATTAATGATAAGTGCCAACGCCAGCGAAGAAGTAGCGGTTGCCATTATGCGTATGTATAACCTGGGCACGGCTATTGAAAACGACGCCGAGCGTCCTAACTGGGTTACTAACCATTACTTCAACACCACCCCAGGCGGCAATATGGGCTGGTGGAACCGTATGGCTACAGGCAACGGTGCAGTAGGCGATATCCGTCCAGAGTTTGACGCAGGGCAGCGGGCAAGGAATTTGGTACTTGCAGGTTCTGATGGGTCTGAACTGGTAGACACACGGGCGTTTAGGGCATTGGAAAACTTCGAACGTGTGATGGACTGGTTAAACTACGGCACCAATGCCGACAACTGGGAAGGCAACTGGGCCATGTGGAGTATGCTTCTAGGCTCTGAAAGCTCTATTACCACTAATCAGATGTTTGCAGAAGGACGGGTTTCCCATTCACCAAGATGGGGAGTAGAAACCCCGGCCGAAGCGGTAAATAACGCTAACTTAGCGGCCAGGTATGTAGAGTTTGCCACCCTTGCTATTATGCAAAACGATGTTGATAACCAATTTGACCAATGGGTTGCATTCTTCGAAAACAACGGCGGCGATGAAATAAATGCCCAAGTTAACGAATGGTGGGCCGAGCATAGGTAGTTTATGCGATGATGGAGGCAGTAAAGTCCCCTTCCTAGGAAGGGGGCTTTACTGCACCTAAAACCCATTTTGGCGGTTTTGATGAACCTTCATTGCCGTTTTCTGCTGCTTTTCTTTCATTTTTGAAACCATACCAATCATTTTTCGCATTTTTAAGCACAAAAAACATGCATTTTCTAAAACCACGAAAACTATCTCGAAATAGGGTGTAGACATGAAAAAAATAAAAGAAAGACGCCGCCGTAAATCCACTACATACGGGCTAAGTACCGTTCCGCTACACCTTATGCTCTTTCCGGCGGTGATAATACTATTCATCTACCGTTATCTGCCTATGGGCGGGCTTATAATAGCCTTCCAGGACTTTGACCTAACCATGGGTATATCCGCATTTTGGCGGTCCGAGTGGGTGGGTTTTGACAATTTCATGCGTATTTTCGGCGATGAAGCCTTTACACGGGCCTTGCGCAATACCCTCACCATTGCCATTGGCAAAATGATTACAATGTATTTCTTCCCTATATTCATAGCATTGCTGCTTAACGAAATCCGCATATCCGCCCTTAAGCGAGGCATACAAACTTTGGTTTATCTGCCCTTTTTCCTATCATGGGTAATACTGGCCGGTATCGTGCGTGATGTATTGGGCATGGATGGTGTAATCAATACCCTATTCTTTAGCGACGCGCCAAGGTTTTTTCTGGGCGACCCTTCACTATTCCAGCCCATGTTGATTATCACAAACATCTGGCGGGAGTTTGGCTACGCCACCATAGTATACCTAGCAGCAATAACCGCCGTAGACCCAGAGCTATACGAAGCCTCAATGGTAGACGGTGCCACACGTCTAAGACAGACTTGGCATGTAACACTGCCGGGTATGCGGCCTATAATCGTACTAACAGCGGTATTATCCCTTGGCGGAATACTAAACGCTGGTTTCGACCAGGTATTTAACCTGTACAGCGTCCCTGTAAGGGCTACCGGCGATATTATCGATACCCTTGTATTTAGGACAGCAATGGTAGGCGGCCAATTCCATGTGGGGACAGCCATAGGGCTATTTAATTCCCTTGTGGGCTTCATATTAATAATAACCGCAAACGGGCTTGCCAAAAAGTTTGCCGGATATCAGGTTTTCTAGGGGGGATAATATGAAACTCAAACATTATGGTAAGTATTACAGCGTATTCTATATCTTTAATATAATATTTCTGTCCTTTTTAGCCTTACTTTGCATACTCCCCCTTGTTAATATTTTGGCTGTGTCGCTTAGTTCATCGCATTATGTAGCCGCAGGGCGGGTTAACTTCTTTCCGGTGGGCTTTACCCAGGCGTCATATCAAATTGCATTAAGGGACCCGCGGTTTTGGAACTCCTTTAGGATTTCAATGCATCGCACTATTTTAGGCTCTGCGGTTAATCTGCTTTTAACTATTTTGGTGGCCTATCCCATGTCAAAGGACACTAAGTATTTCCCCTCCCGTAACAGGTATATGATGTATATTTTTATCACAATGATGTTTAGTGGAGGACTGGTTCCTACTTTTTTAATAGTGCATTATACTGGGCTTATAGATAATGTCTGGTCTCTAATCCTCCCCGGTGCTGTAAATGCATGGTTTATTGTGCTGATGCTTAACTTCTTTAGGCAGCTACCAAAGGAAATTGAAGAGGCGGCGATTATCGATGGAGCCGGGCATCTGCGTATTTTATTCCGGATAATACTGCCTGTTTCTAAGGCATCAATAGCCACTATAGCTTTGTTTGCCATGGTTGGCCACTGGAACTCCTGGTTTGACGGTATGATTTACATGCGTACCCTGGCCACACGGCCCCTGGCTACTTATCTGCAATCCTTGCTGACGGCAGACGTAGCACGGGAGCTTGGGCGGCATATGCCGGAAGAGGCCCAGCGGTATATGGCTTTGCTTAACACCAGGACACTTAGGGCCGCGATAGTGTTTTTGAATGCACTGCCTATAATTATGGTGTATCCCTTCTTGCAGAAGTACTTTGCCAAGGGCTTGGTATTGGGGAGTGTTAAAGGATAAATAACATAATAAAAACAAAGCCCCCTTCTCAGGAAGGGGGCTTTCATACATATAGTCTATTTTATCTTCGCATCGGTACGCGGCTTTTTCTTCTTCCTCCGCTTGCGTCGGGGTGACATAGACGACGCAATTTTATTAGCGTGGTCGGCACTTCTTTCCAAGTCGGTAATCATATCGGTAAACACCACGCCGCTTCTTGGCTCAGAGCTTTCGGCCTTTAGCCTTTCAATGTGATTGCCGGTAAATGTAAGTGCCAGGCTATCCACATGTGCTTCCATTGATTTTATTATCGGCTTAGCGGAAACATCATTATTTTCGTACGCAGTCAGCACTTTAGCGATAAGGCTTATTGTTGCAGCCCCAAGCTCTTTTAACTCGTCAAGGGCATCTGCGGGAAATGTCAATTCCGAGTCTGCTACCAGCACTGTATACTCGGCGATATTCTCCGCATGGTCGCCAATCCTCTCTATGTCGTAAAGAATCCGGAACATTTTACCCAGATTTTTAGCGTCATGAGGGGATAAGGCCATATTATTGATTTTCACCAGTTTGGCCGATATTCTGCGAGAAAGATAATTAATGGTTTTCTCAATTTTGAAGGCCTGATTAGCTTTCTTCGCATCATTTTCAAAAAATGCCTCCAGTGCCAGCTCCAAATGCTCTTTAGCAATTTGAAGCATACGGCATAATTCCAAATGGGCATTTTGAACAGCGGCAGAAGGGGTTTCTACAATTTGTGTGTCCAGATATTTTAGTTTTCTTTCATAGGCCACGTCTGCAGCGTCGGCCTTCACCGGCACGATTTTTAGCATCAGCGTGGCTACCTGGCTTACAAAGGGCAATATGAGGAATAACGTAGCGAAATTATACAATGTATGGAACATTGCAACCTGCCTGGCACTTTCTGTCCAGGTGGACGTAAACCAGCTAAGAATGCCCGGGAAGACGAAGATAAGGGTACCAAATACCGTAGTCCCAATAATATCAAACATAATATGGAACAATGCCGCCCGCTTACTGTCACGGCTTGCCGGTATGGATGCAATAACCGTGGTTATGCTGGTGCCGATATTTGTGCCCAAAATAATAAACGCCGAAGTTTCAA
>Ga0123355_10006169_pt1 | contig 17697 bp, 9 predicted proteins | sample TergutEmb28metaG_3_FD_89872 | JGI IMG/M metagenome (GOLD analysis project Ga0123355, IMG submission 89872) | Embiratermes neotenicus P1 segment gut microbial communities from Petit-Saut dam, French Guiana - Emb289 P1 | ecosystem: Host-associated > Arthropoda: Insects > Digestive system > Gut ...
AACATATGAACAATTCTACATACATTCCTTTCACAAACACGGCAATCTCATCTCCGAACAATCCCCAGGCAGCCCAAACCCTCTTTGACCTGGCCATCCACCTGTCCCGGCCCCATGCCAACAAGGCTAGTTGTGCTACATATTCCTCAACGGATACACGACCAGCTAACCGGTTCTGACAGCCTACAGCAGCCACGGGTCTGTACTTTAATCAGCTTACATACTAAATCATACCTATACACAACAGCTGAGACCACCAACTACAACAGCCCACATAACCACACAACCCACTTAGATAAAAACATGAAAACAGAGGAACATATCAATCCATAAATACCAGACATGTCTGGAAATAACACTGCCCATGGTTACAGCACTACACTCCACATGGCGATAAAACCACTGAGTCGTCAGCTCCTGAGGATGGGCACAAGGTTGCCCGAAACATGTTGAGCAACTTATAAAGAGATAATAAATATAACACTTCTTATTCCACATTGAACCTTGATTGTTACAGTATGCATATACACAGTCTTAATTTGAAAGGATAAGGACTGTTTATGGGAACTTGTTAAGACAACACGTAAAACAATACTGACATACACCTTGAAGTTTGTGCTCGTGTACCTGAGCTGAAACCTCCTGTTAATGGCCTAAATTTGTAACTACCCATCAATTCTGCTTGGTTCTCAGTTACAGTATATTACTTTAAGGATCACAAGGATTCTGAACTTGTCTATTTTCTCATATTCAAGAAAGAAATACAACTTTTTGGGAACTGGGTCTGTTTCCACCCTCAAGTGAAAAGGTGGGGAGCACATGCTGAATTGGTCCTGACAGAGCTCTTCTCTATCACTGGTTCAGTGGCTGAGAATAACTCTTATTTTCAGACCTAGCTGAATAGGTGTCTTGCCATTCTTTCATCTGAAGACATGAACAGATACTTTTCCCAAAATGTTTTTTTTTTGGGGGGGTGTATGAGACAATGGATGGAGTCTATAAGACTTGAATTTTGATCACCACCACCCTGAGAACAGCAACTCTGAATTCTGACAGTGTTGGAAACCTAGTAACCTGAAGTGCAGATAATAATTACCCTTGTCACGGAACATTCTAATTATCAGTTTCCTCTTAGTATGCTCCTCATAAAGTCAAATAAACACTATGTGTGATTTTTCTTTACTAGTGGAATCCGAAAGAAGATTATTTCGGCCGTGAAGATATACGTCGCTTGGATCATTTTTTGGGCCCAGAGGTCGTGGAAGAAACTGATGAACTTGGAGTAAAAAAAGAATTTGTTTTTTCGTAAGTATGAATCCTTTGAAACCTTGGTTGTAACTTTTTCCTGAAATTTGTATTGTCATTGAATTCTGACAGTAACTACACCCTTTGCATATTATTTCACAAGAATGTACCTATTTTACATTACTCAAGATAGGTGACTGGAAATGGAGCCAGTATGTAAAAGGAGCATAGTCCCATATGCAAGTATTACACAAAGAATCAAGAAAACAGGTGCACATCATGTAAAAGATGGAGAACACAAATGCTTTCAACAGCTTCTCAAGTTTTGAGGCGAATTTCCATAGTAACTTAAATATTCCCTCACACATATTTATGTGTAAATTCACAAATGTGGCAGAGGTATGTTTTCGCAGATACAGTTCAATAACAAGCACATGTAATACTGGAAAAGATATTATTTCTGAATGAGATTTCTCACATAGGGATTGGAAGGTTAATGAGGGTCTAGAAGTTCCGGAACATTATTTTATCTGACAACTCGTATCGGTTTTGCTCAGACCTTTTCACATGGTGGTAGGCAGCACAGTGCTTGCTGCTATTCCAGTTTTCATTGGGTTGGAGTAACATTATTAGGTATTTACCACAAGTAACAATCAAACATGCAGGTTCAGATCTGCCAAATGCGAAGCCATACATCCTTGCCTATTACTGTGTCACCAAAAACATACCCTACATAACGCACAAAATTGTAACATTGTGAGATGTTGCATTGCCTGCTGAAAAGGTGTTAGGTTCACCTATAATCTGACAGGTGTTAAATGATTAGTATCAGAATATGTGTAACCTACCGACTTGAATATACAATCTTAGTCAAATATGGTCCCAATAGTCCTAGCTGCACTTGTAGCACACTACACACCAGAAAAAAATGGTCCAAGTATTCGTAGGTGCATGTATAGCATACTGCACACCAACCATAACATCGTGTAATGGTGCTTTGTGTATTAAAATGAGAAACCTGTTATTCTGAGAATTGATGGCCCCTGACATTAACCAAGCCTGTTCGTTAAACAGAATAACTCTAGGGTCTGTTTCTCCAAGATAAACCCCAAAAAACTGCCAGTTCAGAAAATGAAGTTTTGCTATGTGTTGTAGTTCATAAACCACATTTATCTTATATAGATACAGATGCATCAGTTTTGTTGCTGATGCAAACATACCAGTTTTGTGGAGGTCTTGCCAACGATTTTCTTGGAGATTTCACCAAACCCACTTAAACTTCGTCTAGGTTTTACTCATTTAACATGTTTCTTTTGTATATTTTTTACTGTCTGCCATGGAATCACTGAAATGTTTCTGCATATTTGTAAACTGTCAACTCATTGGAACAGATGCATGTGGTCAGGTAACTTCCACCAACACTTCTTGTGTGAACTGGATTTAGCATATACAAGGTGTGTTCAGAAAAGACCGAACTTTTGCTGTAAATTGCTCATTTTACAGCATTTTAAGCACTCTCCCCTTCAAAGTAGTCCCCTCTACTGGCGATACACCATTCCCAACGTTTCTTCCATTGTTGGAATGCTTCCTGGAACGCACTTTCTGTGATGGCGCACAGTTCTCTTATTGCATTTTCCTGAATCTCCTCTATGGTTTGGAAATGATATCCTCTCAAAGTGTTTTTAAGTTTGGGAAGCAGGAAAAAGTCTGCTGGGGCTAAATCTGGAGAATGGGGTTAATGGGGCACAATGGATGTCTGATGTTTTGTCAGATAACTGCAGATGAGTAACGCGTGAGCCAGCGCATTGTCTTGGTGCAACATCCAAGTCTGGCTTTCCCACAATTCAGGCCTCTAACTGCGCACAGCATCCCTCAAACGTGCTAAAACTTTCTGGTACAACTGTTTATTTACCATCTGACCACGTGGTACAAATTCATGATGGATAGTGCCTTTCCAAGCAAAAAACACAACCAACATCATCTTGATCTTTGACCGACTCATCTGTGCTTTTTTTGGTCTAGGAGACCCTTTCCCCATTCACTGCGACGATTGCATCTTGGTTTCAACATCATACCCATAAACCCACGTCTCATTTCCTGGTATGATGTTCTTAAGAAAGTTTTCATTACCATTTGCATTGGCAAGCAGTTCCTGACTGATTTCTGATCATTAGTCAACAAACGCATCATGAATTTTGCACTAACATGACACATCTAAGTTTTTCAGTAAAAATTTGATGGCAAGATCCTATACTGATGCCCACTTCGTCAGCAACTTCTCAGACAGTTAAACGATGATTTACACGGATCACAGTATGAACTCTCTTGACGTGGTTGTTGTTTGTTGATGTGGAAGGTCGTCCAGGCCTGGGATCTTCACCAACTGACATTCTGTCCTCTTTAAAATGCTTAAACCACTCATAGCACTGCGTTTGGCTCACACAGTCCTTCCAGTATGCTTGGTTAAGCAATTGAAATGTCTCTGTAAAACTTTTACCAAGTTTGCAGCAAAATTTCACACACACACGTTCTTCAAGCTCTTTCGTTGTCACTTTGTCACTAATCCGACAAACAGCTTGTGCACACACTCAGTTCAGCGGATGTAGCGCGATGACTAATGCTCGTAGCGAAATGGGACGAATGGCAGTTTGTCGTCAAAACATGATGCTAGGTGCGCTCTTTAGCCGCAGCGCGCTGTCTGTGCTGGTTGGCATGCTATTTAAAAAATTCGGTCTGTTTTTGAACACGCCTTGTATATCATAATGAAAACATTGTTGCTGCAATGGTATGCACATAGTTATTGTAGGTGATTTAATAAAGAACTGACAATGTGTGCAGTCAGTGTATGGTGTGGGAAGAAACTGGTGAATGAACTGGTTTTTGTAAGTTAAGCATGCCAGTAGGAAATGACTAGCCTTATTTGTAGATAAAATAATGTTCTTATGAGTGCCAGATGTGAAATGTGGAGTGGGGTATGTTTGAGCATACTGTTCTGGTATTGGCCTGGAGGCATCGATGGAATCTGTACAGTAACTGTTAAGTGTGTTGGCAAGTTAAGTAACCAACCATATTGGAACAGGATGAGAAATACTGTTTTCCTATACCCCTTTGATTACTCTTTTCCCTTTTTGAGAAGGTACGTTGCTTTGAAATTCATCATATGAACTGTCACAGTTCTATTGAGCATGGATTGTCTTTTTTAACAGTTAATGCTGCATGAATTGTGTATGTGGACTTTTTCTGAATTTTATGGTCTTATTTTTTTGATAAATCAAACTGTAAAGCATTGTAATCCACATAGTATGACTCATTTATGTCGCCATACGAAAAATTGAGCAGTAGTGTCTCTTCAAATTATGAGCAAGAGCCAAATTAGAAGTGATGTGTAGTGCCCATGTTTATTTATACACAAGCATCTGTTATTTCTTACTTCTTTTTATGTGCATGCCTGACTGTTTATCATCTAATACCATTGTGTTCATTTCTTCAGCTATTTCTATGAATATATACGAAACGAAGGACCACAAAAGATGAAAGACCTTGAGAATAAATGGCTGATGGAACGTGTTGACTTGGAAGTTGTCAGTGATTGTATAAAGCCACACACTAGTAAGTTAATTTTTTTTAGTTATATAAACAGGTGTTAAAAATTTGCACACACTTGTGCTACGCATCACATCATATAGTCCTTTTTTGAGGTTTTTTTGTGGTAGTGTTTGTGTACTGAACACATTCACGTGTCAATGGATAGTTTGTCCAAGTGTCTGTCAACATTAATTGTATGATTCATAAGCAGCAAATTTTGTGTCCCCTTTTCAGTGACCAATCATTTTAAATTCATCTGTATTTTTTTGTTGTTGTTCAAATTAAGTTTTCCAGTGCACACTTAATTGTACCTCAGAATTTGTCATACATTTTTTACAGATGGTGAAGGAAGAATTAGTTGATTGATGGGTCAGGGTACAAGTAGTGATCATGCTGTGATAAGTGTGACATTGGTATGGAGCCTGCAGGGCAAGGCCTGGTCTTTCTGGTACCAGCTACGCTGTTAACCCATGGAGCTATCCAGCTCTTGATCATAATTGTTGTTTCATTAACTTTCATGTTTTGATATGTGAAGGATTCTAGACCTCATTCATGGGGTTTTCCCATTTTCATAGGCTCCCTGTTCCTGTACCCTGTCAATCTGAGATCTCCCCGCCTCCCTAAATGTCAAAAGCCTGCAGTTTGCGACATGTAATTCACCCAGTTTAAACAGGGAATACATGGAAGTGCCGGTGGGGGAGGTATCTTTAATTGTCAGGTGAGAATTAAGAATTAAATGAATAAAAGCAAATTTATTATACAGTAAATCAGAAATGACAAAACCAAATACCCAAAATTATTTTATCAGAACACACACATATAGCAGAAGCACAAAAATGACAGTTCTTCCCCACTTACCATCAACATAATACTCAGAACTGAATCTAGAAGGCTCCACCCTCTCTACAGGCACATTAAACTGCTTACTTGTTGTTCAGAAGAAATGAACAGCAGAAATACACATTAAACTAAACACCGCCCAACACCTACAAGGACCCTGTACACAGTCCTGCTCATGCAAAACCATAATTCAGAAGTGAATATAGAATGAAGTTGACAGATCAAGCATTGTTCACTGAGGTATCTTAGGGTGAGGAAGGGTAAGGAAAGCGGGCAGAGAGCATCATGCATAAGATGGCACTGGCTGCAAAGTGCTGTAACCTTGTACAAATTGTACTAGTCTTTTCAGAGTTCTTCCTTCATCTGTTGCTTTATGAAAGAGCATTTACTATGTGTGGGGTTTTTTCCTGCCTTTTTATTGCCTGTCATTTGGTGTTTAGTGAACTGGTTGTTTTATCCATGGTGTGCTTCTTATTCTTTCTGCTTCAGTGGAATACCCATTTAAGATTTCATTGTCAGTGATTTGTATATTTTTTTATATTTAACATTTTACACACCCGTCCAGGCAGGCCTTGGGGCCCACCGAGCCTCTTATACAGTGGATATCAGGTCACTCTCGGAGTTAAAGTGGCCAGGGAATGGCATTAACCACTCATTCCCATCTAGCACCAAGGTTAAAGAAAGAGTAGAGCTGTACCTGTACTTCTTCTCTCTGCCATCATGGCAGGTAGTGGGGTGAACTTTACCTTTTTTATGCATTATTTATGTGGCGCTTTAGCTGGGGCCACAAGCAAAGAATGCAAAATAGGAGAAGCTCGTAGAGTGTTAAAGTATGATTCTCTTGCACTGCTGCAGTATGTCATTGAGTGCACTGGGGAGAATTTCCTCTCCTGTAGAACTAAGTTGTGAAGATGGCAGCACTCTGCCCTTCTCACCAGCATCGATAATGCTTTGTTGTTGAATTTAAGTGCCCAGTGTACTCTGCAAAAAAAAACCTGGGATTTAAATGGCTGCCTGTTTTGCATATTCTTGTGTGACATCTTCATTGGATATTTGGTTGTCTTGCCATCACATGGTGTGTGGACTGTAGGTGACTTTTGGTGCCAGAGGGTTAATGTAACCTGGTAAAATACATGGCCATACCACTCTAACATTTTTATATTCTTTAATTTTTTATTTCATGTCCACAGTTGTAGCTCTGACAAGAATATAACACAAGGTAAATGCAACTATGCTATAACAGATGAGGGTAGAGTGAATGCAAACTTCCAGTTCAGAAGACTAGAATCCTATGACCACTGGAATAAACCTGTGCACAAAATTATGGTCCTCCAGCCTGGTGTTTTGTTAATTGCTCACTATAGTTGCGAAGTTATAAAAGGTATAACTGGAATTTGATATATTTAAGTGCTGAAACAGATAATTCTGCCAGTCTTTATGTGTGGGTATGAATGCCGAAATGGACATTTTTGACCAAAAATACCTGTCGTAAACTTCCACATTAAATGTAATATTTGCGGAACAGTGTGCAGGTGTGTTACGTATACATACTACAAATATGAAAGTAAATTTTGCAGTTGTGCCTTATATCATGGAGGTGTATGAGGGCATGGAGGTAATGTTTCATACACTGATGTATTAAACTCTGTTTAGGGATGAGTAGTAAGTTTTATGCTCCAGCAACTGTACGTACAAGAGCCCCAGGTACACATTGATTACAAAGCTAGTAGGATCATGATATGACTAATATGGTAGACAGATAATTTTATATACTTTCTGGGAATTGAACCCTGATCTCCCATCTGGTAGTCATATGATTTATTCACTGCTCTGTTCTGTCCCTTTCTTCACAGAACAATTTTCAGAACTGTTTTCACAATATGTCCAGATATAAAAACGAGTGAAAGGCTGCCTTCTGTATTAACCCTTTGGCTTTTTATGCAAAAAGGAACCACATCTCAAGAAGGAAAGAAAGTCCATAAGGCACTGTCTGAATATAGTTATGTACTTGCTGCAGCAGTTATTACATACCTTATTGTTAGATGGTCTCTCTGTAACCCATTACCAGTTACCACATAGAGTTATGCCTTTGTGTAACAGTTTTTGAAACATCCTGATATGTACAGTCCAACATTTCACTTTTTGCCTGTTGAATTTGGCATCTCTCCTTGGTTTGGATGTGACTACACAGTCCTCTTCCCAGTCTGAGTAGGCCAATGCTGGCAACTGATTGCCTGCCTGCCTATGGGTTGTAGTGGGCTTGTCTGTGGTCCTCCAAGTCCTACCATATTCCTCACAAGTGTCAGTCTGAAGTCTGTGTGTGAGATTTTAGAACCATGGGACTTCAGGGGAATGTGGCTGTTTAGAACTGTGAGGTCGAGGAAATAAGAAAGGAGTTCCTTCTCCATTTCCATGCACGGTGACTGATAAAGTAGCTGTTGGTCTTTCATTTTTATCAGTGCAACCCTTGTGGGAGTTGTAATCTTCCGCAGTGGCTGGCTTCAGGGCATTTCCACTCTCATCACACAAACTGCCCTCTGGTATTAGATTGTGAATATCAGCAGGGGCATGTGGCGTTTGTTCTGCCAAACCATTACTGTCATGTCACCACTTTTCTTGTCCTGTCATCGTGCTTCATTTTCATTGTCTTTCTTTTGAAGTTATCAGGCATTCCCTTACAGTTTGGTTTAACTGTACTGCAACAGTTTATTTTCTGTTTTGTCAGATTGTTATACAAGTTCAGAGAATAAAAGAAATTTCCATATATAACTTTGGCTTCTTTTAATTTTTACTGTGAAGTGGAAGTAACACGTAACGTGCAAAAAGTGGTCTTGTATCATTGTATTGGGGGACAAAGGTGTGAAGAATTGTTCTGCCTTGTCCAGTATTTCCGGAGTTTATCTTACATGTTATGGCCAATCCATACAGTGATTGCTGGAAATGAAAACATACCAGAATTTATAATATCTGGAAGTGGGGTTGGTGTTCTGTTACATCTGTCCAAATATTAGTGGCAGTGTTTGTTGGTCTTTGTCACCAGCAGAGGAATAACAGATGCAAAATGAACTTGAAAATTCTTAAAGGTGACAAATGTTTTGCAGTTCTGCATTCTGTGCCTGGCCTCTTGTCACCACCCATTAAGTGATGGGTGTGCCCTTAGTTAGCTTGATATTGTTGGTATGGCAGTGGTGCTGATGGTTGTTGTTCTCCATCAAAATCATAATCATTTTCTTGTAATTCTGTATTCGCATATGCATCTGAATCAGTATTGCAGATCAGCACAGATTCAGTATCTTCATTATGAAGCTTTATTTTGGGAGTTGAATACATACAGGTACTAAATTTTGCAAAAAAGCAGGTTCACTGCACTGTGGACAAACACTGAGTGACTCTGGTCGCTTTGTAAATATTAACATATTCATGTATTTTTGCAAGTCATATTTCTTTTGGTTGTAACTGTACACCCCTTTTTCCGTAGGTCTATGCGTATAACTTTTTCCTTGACACTGGGAAAGAGTTCAGAAGAAAGAAGCCCGAATTTAAGGCTAAGGAGAATGAAATAGAGCGTACTACTAAAATTTGTATCTTTTAGAGAAATGCTTCTTTTTTATACTGCCTAAAAATATTTTATAGTAAACTATGGTGTAGACTACGGTGTTCTCCATGCTTGCTTGAGTAAATGCAGTTTTGTTTGTAAATATCATCTTCAGGACATTTAAAGTTTTCATACATATTGTGACAAACATTTAAATATCCTGAGACTCTTCTGGACTGCTGACACTGTAGGGTATGTGAACTGCCTGCATCTAAAGGTTAATGGAGACTGGCTTGGTTATTACACCAAAGAGAATGAAGTCAGCAGAAAGGAGCCTTTAGAGAAGACATTTAACTTTCACCATGTGGAATTAGGTGTGAAGTTACGTAGTTTGGGACCCCATATTGCCATAGCGGTAATAAGTATTATAATGCATTGGTGGTGAACCAATTACAGCTTGTGAAGCAAGATGTTTGTGTATGGTGCTCATGTCTTTGAGCTTACTGGCAAGAAGAAGTGCTGCTGACATACTCATATAGGCCATCATTTCGTAATGGACAGTTGCTTGTTGTAAGGAACGTGGCGAGCTGTGAAGTCCTGTCTTGAGTAGACCATATTGTAGTTGACTGTGCAAAACATAAAATGGTTCCAGTGGCATTCCTTTTCCAGCACATTACCTGAAACTCCTAGGGATAATCATGAGAATTCACCTCCTGCTATCCTTTATATCTCCAGTGCTTTAGAGAATTCTTATAATAAAACCAACTAAATGCACTAATTTCTCAAGTTTATTTTTGGAATAAAATTCTACATGTTTCGGACAGTTCCTCTGTCCATCATCAGGAGTTTTTCACTGTACACACAGCAGTCGTATATGTCAAGCAGGTTTGCTGACAGCTAGTTCTGTCCTGATCCTGCTCGCAAGCCGTCAGCAAACCTGTGTGACATATACCATTGCTGTGTGTACAGTGAGAAACTCCTGATGATGGACAGAGGAACTGTCTGAAACATTTAGAGTTTTATTCCAAAAATAAATTTGAAAAATTAGTGCATCTGGTTGGTTATATTATAAGAATTTATCATGATGCACGGTCACCTGAATGTCAAATTGCTTTAGAGAAGTACTCTCAGCTCCTCTGATTTTTAATTGTTAACTGTAAGTTGGTAGAAACTTTTTTTTTTTTTGGTCTTTTATGCATTTTACATTTTATATGTTCAGAATTGATTTGTTTTAATTTCTCTTAAGGTAGGCCCCTTTACTGCCTGGTAGAACATTAGATTTTTCCAAATTTTCCATATCTGCTGCTGCTTATTTGGTAGGGAAGTGATGGCTTAAGATTAATTTTCCTTGTGTGCTTTTGATACGTTATAACTAACTGTAGATAGGCACAACTGGTACTGGTAACTGAGCCATCATCTGTAGACCAACCATAAACACCTAAATAGATTTTGACTTGAACTGGAGAGAATTTACGACTGTAGAAATATGAATTTAATGTTCAATGGGCATTCACTGTAATATGAAGAACCTTTTATCTTTTGTGGCATGGGTGACAACTTGCAAGGTTCTTTAAATTGCTTGTTCTTTTGTTTTAGATATCTGCTCTTTCTTGCGTCAGTCATACCGCTTCGTTTCTGTTGATGACTACATGTGCCTCGCAGAACAACTGTCTGAGACATACAAGAAGGCAAAGACAGAGCTTGTTCAGAGCTTGTCCTTCACTTTGATGGGAGTTGCAGATTGTACAAAGAAAATATTACCTGACAGGTCTGAACACCCAATCCTTAGCAGTCACCACATTGACCCTGTCTTGAACTTGCCTGTGATAGGTAATTCAAATACACACAACTATGTTGGTAAGCCATGTTTTGAGACCATGTACAGGTCATTTTTTGGTACACCCCAAGGAAGTACAAACAATGATGAAGTGTTTATTCCTGATGCTGAAGTTGGTGATCCAGATATCAATACTGCAGAAGATATATTGACTGCTAAGAGACTTCCAGCTGCCAGTATTGAAAGTGTAAATGAAGGAGATTCTTTAGGCATAATTTACAGCAGCTCTGATGGTTCTGATGAGCTTGACAATAGAAGTGATGAAGTTCACGATGGCGATGGCGATGATGATGAGGAGGAGGAGGAGGAGGAAGAGGAGGAGGAGGAGGAGTATGAAGATGGTGAACAGCAGGAGAAGAGTCAGATCATCTGCATAGAGAACACTGCAAAGAACCATGAAAAGGAGAATATAAATGAAAAAGAGGAGGCAATGAGCAAACAGATTGAGGAGGATCTGGCAAAAGGCTTAAATCCTGATGCTAATGAGTTTAAACCTCTAGAAGTAGTAGTTCCTGAGCATGGGGAGTTGAAGTCACATTCCGAAGGAAATGTTGAAGCAAAAACAATTGTTCCAGCTCCAGTTGACGACATTAATTTGATTGGCACAGCCTCAGGTAAGTCATATGCAGTATAGTTGATGAGTTATGTGCATTTTACCTATCGTTGATTAGTATACACATGTACAGTTGAACCTGTTCATAACAACATGGGTTTATGTGGCACCTCATCAGTAGTGTCACATATTCTGTGGTACCAATTAATTTCTCACCGTTAACCATACCATCATACTTTTCAGTTAGAACAGCACTCGTTTATAATGACATGAAATATTCAGTCTGTTTTGTGGTGTCATGTACTCATATTTATATTGACTGAGTCTAGCCAATATTAGATTTTGAAAGGCAACATACTGCATTAAAATGTGGGAGATACGTAACTTTTCAGATGTTTTTCAGTATGTCGGATTTCCTGTTCTTGGAGTGATTTTTGTGCAGTGGCTCTCTCCTGGCAAGTGATGGTGTTTAGTCTGGAAGAAGTGTACTGACATTTCACAGGATCCTCTTGGCTCCATGCACAGATTAGAAGCATAAGCTGCATGTGGAGAGACACTGTGGGTAAAGGGATAGGGTAGATTAGGTTAGAGATCTGGCTGGGCTATTGGGAGGTGGGTTGTAAGGAAGTAAGGTGTTCATGAAAGAGTGAGTGGGACTGTTGAGGAGAAACAGGGACAAGAAGTTAAGGAAGAAATACTTTGAAATCTGGGCATTAAATAATAAGAGTACATGCATGTACAGGTACAAATGGATAGGGGTGGGTGTTGGAAGGCAGGAAAGCTGGAATCATAAAGGAAGGGGAGGGAGGAGGCTGTTGAACCAGTAAGAGGAGAGGGAAGTAAGCATGGCTGGTTAGAAAAAAGTGGAATAAGTGAAGAGGAGCTATAATTGAATAAGAATATTAAAATGAAATCATAGTTAGTTAAAATTAATTAAAATTGAAGAAACAGTGAATAATGTAGCAGGAGAGAATGGGCTTTGTCTGAGCAGGGCTTGGAAATGTCTGCTATACTACTAGGGCGTATATGAGGAGGTAGCCATCATATCAAGGTTTTTTTTCCAAGTCTGCCATACTTGGGGCAGTACACACTGCTCTTTTCAGGGCCTTCACACTGTCTCTCCCCCACCCACCCCATCTATGGTATTTAAGGTAACAGGAGGATGTTGTAGAGGAAGAAGAACTGTGGGAAAGACTAGAGGTAGGGTTAGGAGAATGCTGTTTGGAGTGATGCCATAGATTTACTTGAGGTATGGAACTGTAAGTTGGCAGCAAAGAAGAAAGAATTCTGGAGGAAGGCGATCAGGGAGTCTGTGGTCCAAAAATGGACCAAATGTCATAGAAGGAGGAGGAGGAGATGATGACTTAGTATTTCTCCCTTGACTTCCCTTTACAGTTTCCTCCACATCTGCCCACTACCTTCAGAAATAACCCTTTCAAGGGCCCCTTTTGTTGCTCTTCACCTTACTTTCACCTCATTTCCCATAGGCTTTGGCCCTGTTTCTGTATCCACACTGCCATTTCTGCATATGGCTTATTTGCCCACCCTCAAGGAGGAGGAAGGAGGTTTTCAAAACTTCAGTACACTTCTACCTGTCTGCATGGCATCGCCTTTGACGATAATGATCATTTTCTGTAGACATCATCCTATTTATATAGTAGAGTGATACCTCAGCTAATGAAGATAATTCGTTTCAGAATCACATTCGTTAGCCGAAACGTGATACAGATGGAAAAGATAAGCTCCTGGAATGGCCCGACTGATCATATTTGCTGCTTTATGTTAGCGTGCGCGTCCACTAAAACATTCGTTAGCCAATCCATATTCATTAGCTGAGTCCGAAAACAGCGAAAAAATCTTCGTTAGTCGAAAAATTCATTAGCAGGGTCACTCATTAGCCGAGGTATCACCGTATTGAATTATACATTTCCAACATACTGCAGTTTAAGTAATTTAATTGTTATTATCGTTTAGGGAAGTACATTAGTGCCATTGTGCCGGGAGGGTTGTGCTTGTATAGTTCATATTGAGCAGAAATAATAGAAATGTTTATGTCCCATATGCACTTTGGTATCTGTACTGTTAACTGTTTTTGTCAGTAATGCTGTCCGTGACATCTGTGCACCAGTTTGTATCTGCCATTCTATAGCTTTGTTAGGTGTAAATGATAGTATCAGCAATACACTAACATCCTGACCAATGTGGATATTTTATAAATTGCTGAGAGTGCATTTCAGGATTTCCAGTTTTAAGTAAACTTAAACTAAGTTACCTTGTATTACTTCCCTGCATCTGACATTAGAGTAACTTTTTTTCACCCCCTAGGTGTACCTTCTTTGCAGTCAGCAGGTTCAAAACTTGAGAAGTGGTCTTCGGCAGATGATCAGCCCAGAGTTTCACCAGCACCTTTCACTCATTTATGCTCACAGAATACTGCTCTTCCTCCGGCTGTGGAACTTGAACACCCAATAGTGTACACGCCAACATTTACTGCACCAGTAGGGCCTTCACAACAGGTTGTAAGTTGAAACTGTGAGCTGATAGCATGAAGTCAAGTATGCAAGGATGTACACTGTATTAATGCTAGTTGCTATGACTTGGCAGAATGTTTATTTTGTCTCACTCAAATATGAACATTTTCCTCTTTTTTTTCTCTCTCTCTCTCTCTCTCTCTCTCTCTCTCTCTCTCTCTCTCCCCCCATGCTAGTGATTTTAGTAGGACAGCTGAAGGCACGTAGACTGCAGTAGCTGCTTGCACCAGTGCAAGACTTTTTTTTAGTATTATTAAGGAGGTAATGTATTTGAAATGAGATATAAGAACTTGAAATTCAGGGGAAAACATAAAAGGAAATTTAACATTAAATACTTTAAAGATACATTGTATCTTAAAACAGTGTAAACAGTCGTGAAGTATTGTTATATGGATAACAGTAGCATGTCCGGTGTCTGATAAAAAGGCTAAAAAGATGGATACTGTGGGTCATGAGCAGTCATTGCTGAGGGTGTCCCTTCTGTACCTTGAATGTGAAGTATATTGGTTTACATATTGTGTACTGGTGACAGTTTATTACGATCTGTACTGCGGTTAAAGTGTTACATCACAAGAAGCTCCAACAGGTGTCTGTGTGTCATAAGTCTGAATTGGCCACCCTTAAAAATTTATAAGTAATGGTTAAAGGGGAGAGTGCCATTCCTGTGCAATGTTCATGGCCCTGAAATGCGGTGTGTTCGTGTGTGCGTGCACGCAGTAGTGTAGGGGATGTAAACATACCAACAAATTCTGTATGAAAAAATTTTCTGTGTGTCAACTATTGTGAAGTTGCTATTGGTGCGAAATTTCTGAGGTTGAATGGAACAAATTTAACAAAGCTAGAATCTGTACTAGTAAAAAATTATTTGCAGAACTTGCTCATTAAATTGTAATGTTATTAAGTTGTAATTCTTGCTGGCTTCCTCAAACAAATGTGAAGGAGGTTAGGTGTGGGAAGTTCTTCCGTGAATTTCTTGTTATTTTATTCAAGAAATAATTAAACTTTTTGCATGTTGGTGATTGATTAGTCACTGATTCTGGTGTGTAGACTGTGTTGTTGTTGTTGTTGTTGTTGTTGTTGTTGTTGTTATCGTCGCTGCTGCTGCTCATGCTGCTAATGGCACCAGGTAGCCTGTTGTGTCCATTTTCAATGTGGAAATTTCCACTATGTTTGTGTGGTACTTTGATTGGTACCTACCATATTGACATAACCAAGAAAATGGTAATATCAAGTTTCACTGCCCTAGTAGCCCAGGTATCATGTGACTGAAGTGTGTTAGACATATCAAAGGATTAGCACTCCTTGGCCGAACATATTTGTAGCCATGGTAGCTTATCCCATATGATGTGCTTGTCCTAGATACACCTTAAAGTTTTAATTAATTTTCTTAAAATTGAATAGGTAGAAATGTATGGAACACATTGTTTGTTCGTATATGTGTGTCTCGTCTTTGTAGGTGTGCAACATGTTACACCCATCTCGTCTCTCTCGACTTAATCATGTTAATATTTTTGGAAGAGTACAAATTGTGTGGCTTCTTATTGTCTAATTTTCTTAAATCTTCTTTTAATTCCTCTTAGACAGTATAATGAAGAAATCACAGTGCAATGAGTCAATGTTTAAAAAAGCATATAATGTAGTAGGCATTGTGTTAATATGACATTATGATATGTGTATGTTTCCTAACTTATTATTAGCATTTGCGCTTGGTGTGACTGAAATGTTTTTGTTCCTCCATTCAATGTCTTTGATATTCATGGCTTGTGCCTCTTGGACAAGGATGGAGTCCACATCTAATGTCTGAGACCCTGTACAGTATGACTTGTGGTGATATGGTGCTGGTAACAGTGGCCAGAAGAGGGGAATTAACACGTAAGACGGACTCATATTCATAATAGTGGGGCTCGGGCTGGTCTTAACACACATCGTTTTGACTTTTAAACAGGTAAAGGCAGAAAGTGTGCATGAAAATCTACTTTGGATCTTACCTACCCTTGAACTGGAGACTTGTAACAGTGGATTAAAGTTCTTTACCCTTCTTTTACTAACTTACTCCATGGAGCAAAATCCTTCTTGAGAAACTAACTGGTTCTCAGGTAGTCAAGAAATTTCCCACATTTTATAGAACCCAAAGGTTCATTATTACATAAGTGCGTGCCACCCATTTCTGTCGTGAGCCACATCAATCCAGTACGTGTCCTATCTGTCCCACTTCCTGAAGATCCATCTTAATATTATCCTCTCTATACCTGCATCTTACAAGTGGTCTCTTTCCTTCAGGTTTCTTCACCAAAACCCTGTTTGCACCTCTCCTCTTCTCCATACATGCTACATGCCTCTCCCATCTCATTCTTGTTGATTTGATCACCCAAATGATGTTTGGTAAGGAGTACAGATCATTAAGATCCTCAGTATGTACATTTTTCCACAACCCCTGTTACCTCATCCCTCTAAGGCTCAAATATTCTCCTCAGCACCCTTTTGTCAAACACCTTCAATCTGCATTCCTCCCTCAATGTGAGCAACCATGTTTCACACCCATACAAAGCAACATGCAAAATGCTGTGTGTCTAAATCCCTGTATTTTTGGATAGCAAAGATTCTACACCGAATGATAACAAGCATCCTGGTCTATGCATAATTCTTTCTGAATAGAATTTTGATTCATTAACACCTTTTTACTGGGTCCGGAGTTGATAGGACATTTTTAAGAGGTTGGGAGATTGGTTACATATCACTAAGCTTTAAGGAACAACTTTTCACTTATAGTTATCAAAATATTGTAATGCACATCTGCTATTTAGATGTATTGTTGTTGAAAGATTCTGGCTTTCTGCTGATTCATACTAAATATCTACCAGTGCTTCATGTACCAATGTTGAAAATCATGTGGTTGCAGCTTTGCATCTTACTGTATAATTTATTCCATGATGTTACAGAAATTGAGTGACAGTACTACCCAGACAAATGAAATGCAAAATTTTGAGATGGAAGTGGTAATTTTAAAAATTAAAGTGAAGGACCTGGAGCAACAGCTAGAGGATACTACCATTGAAAAGGAAACATTAAAGAAGACTTTGGAATCAAAACTGGAACAGCAGGTTAAAAAAATGAAGGTGGTGTATGTTGGTATATTCATTGTAATGTAAATTATGGCTTTTAAGCAGTATTTTATCTGGGTGCTTACAGTTATTGTATAAGGGGAAGTAATGTCTGTTTGTGATATGCATTTCCAGAACCACTTCATGGATACAGATGAACTAAATGTGAGAGATGTGCAGTTAAGTTTATCATTTGAACTATATTTTCATCTGTGTTATTCCACTTTAATTTGAATATCGTATGGGGCTTTTATTAATTGTTTTTAAAGAATGGCTTGTACTTATGTTTATTGGACCATGCATCATCTTGATAGTTGAGTAAAGAGAGACCAACTTGATGTCACTTTCTTTATTATTTCTTTATATAATGCTCAACATGTTTCGGATGTTAATACATCCATCCTCAGGAACTTGCGACTTATGTGTTGAGTTATTTTGTGGGTTACATTGATCTGGTTCGATGTGTGTTG
>Ga0123355_10006170_pt1 | contig 17695 bp, 12 predicted proteins | sample TergutEmb28metaG_3_FD_89872 | JGI IMG/M metagenome (GOLD analysis project Ga0123355, IMG submission 89872) | Embiratermes neotenicus P1 segment gut microbial communities from Petit-Saut dam, French Guiana - Emb289 P1 | ecosystem: Host-associated > Arthropoda: Insects > Digestive system > Gut ...
GGGGTACAGTGGTTGTAATTGTGCCAAAATTGGTTGGTACAATTACAACATTGGCGTTTAGCGGCGGCTCAGAAAGTGGCACCGCGCTGTTGCCGCTAAAGTTGTTTGTCCCGCCTTGGAAGACGATATTGCTGTATGCAAACACTGGATTTGTAATGGGGTTACTGTACTCGTAGCGTGCGGTAAATATCGCGCCGCCCATGCCATATGCGTGGTTGTCGTTAAAGTCAACATTGTTTACATTAAAGTAGGCATGCCGTGCTATCCATACGCCGCCGCCTTCGCCTGCTACAGTAGACGTACCGGCCCTGTTGTTGCGGACATGGCCGCCATTCATGCTAAACACACCGCCGCTACCTGCAAAAGTGCCCTCACCGGGGGCGCCATCACAAACATACACGCCGCCGCCTTGGGTGGCCCTGTTGCCCCTGATATCGCCGCTACCTGTTAAGTTGAATGTGCCGCCACGGTTTGCAATGGTTGGGTGGCCGCCTACAAACACGCCGCCGCCCCGTATAGCCGTATTTGCGGCAGTAGAAAGTGTGCCGCCAATGATACCCCCAGCCATATCAAATGTTGCGCCAACAGTTGTTGTGCCACTTGAGACAAACACACCGCCACCATGGTTGTCTGCATGGTTATCGCGTACCGTGCTGCCTGTGCTAAGAGTCAGTTGTGAGTTTGGCGATAGCCACACACCACCGCCGTCAACACTCGCGTAATTAGAATTAATATTTGCGCCGGTGCCCATTGTGAGTGACGATGTTGACTGAACCCATGCGCCGCCGCCATTGCTGGCACTGTTATTGTTGATGGAGGTATCTGCCGCCAGGGTTAACGCAATATCACCAGGGATGAAAATACCGCCACCCCTATTGCCTGCGTGATTCCCAATAAAACTACGTGCCGCAGTACCGGGCATACTTAGAATACCATGGTATGCGCCGCCCCCACGGGATGGGCCAATAAATACGCCGCCCCCGTCTTGCAAGGCAATGCTGCCGCGCTGTGTACCGTCGGCATTTGCCGCCCCCACAGAGCCGGTGTGCATAATAAGCCTGCCGGGGTTTTGGGCAGATGTACCGCCGTGGATGAATATGCCGCCGCCTTCTAATGTAGCGGTGCCGCGGCTAAAGCCTGAGCCAACGGGGTTGCCTATTGTTGGTGGCAAACCGCCGGTTATTGCCTGGCCGGTAGAAATGTAATTCGCACCAGAAACCAGGGGCAAGGCCACGCTGTTTTGCATGGTAAAGGTTGCCCCCTCGCCTTCGTCTGTGCCGCCTTGGATATACACGCCGCCGCCCCTTACTGCACTGCCGCTAAGGTAGCCGCCCATCATTACAAGGGTGTTGGAGCCGTGGCCGCCAATTTCTTGTGCATGCAAGAATACACTGCCGCCATATGCCCCTGCGGTATTGGATACCACCCGGCTATAGTTGAGATATACATCCAAGCCGCGCCCAAGCCATATGCCACCGCCATAGCCGGTTGTGGCTGTGTTGCCGCTAACGTTTACGTCTGTTAGCCTGCGGTTATTACGCAATTGCAACTCCGGCCGCTCCGGCACTGGGGCTATTTGCGATACCAAATCGCTAACAAGCAAGTCGCTGAAAAACGGTACAACGGTGTATGTTGCGCAAATGTTTGGTATCCAAACACCACCGCCGTCCAAGTGTGCTGTGTTATTAATTATATTGCCGCCCCGCATAGAAAACAGTGCGCCGGGGTGGTTTTGGGGTATGCCCATGCCCTCGCCAACATCGCGGCCGGGGCGTAGGGCTACACCGCCGCCATTGCCATCTGTTGTATTGCCTTGGACTGTTCCGCCACCTGCAATACGCAATATGCCCCCTGTGGCACCGCCGCCGGCACCGCCTGCGCGTACGCCGCCGGATACATATACCCCGCCGCCATAGTCGTAGGCATGGTTACCGGGGCCAACATAACCGGTGTCGCTTATTATTAATTCTGCACCGTGGATAACACCGGCCATGGACGGCCCATCGCCAACATTGCGCCGCCCGCCGCCCACGTACACACCGCCACCCCTGGATGCACGGTTGTGGGATATGGTACCCGGGGCACCTTCGTCAAGGATAAAGCGCGGGGAAGCAGGGCTTAACCCAGTAGTAGCAGGCAAGGTATTACCTGCCAAATGGATGCCGCCGCCGCGCCCTGTAAGTTCTTCGCCCGGGACTGCAATTGCTCTGTTGCCAATTATTGTGGAAAGGCCGGTTAATGTTATGGACGCACTTTGGGCTGTGCGTGTAGACGCCCCTATGGTTGTGTCCACAACGCCGCCTGCAAATATACCTCCGCCGTTTACAGCGGTATTGTCATAAATGGATGTACTGCCGCTCATTACTAGTTGACCGCCACTGGCAGTCCCGCCAGAGCCTGTGCCGCTACGGTATCCGCCGCCCAGGAATACACCGCCCCCATGGCGTGATGCGGTGTTTTCGCTAATAAGAGACGTGCCGGATATTGACAGCCTGCCACCGTGGCCAACATGGTCGTTTGCCGCGGCAACATCGCCCTGACGCCGCCCGCCGCCAACGTATACTCCCCCGCCGTCCCTGGCGTTATTAAGCTCTATGCGCCCGCTGATCATACTAAACTGGGCTACGGCGTTTGTGTGAACAGCATGGTTTGTATAAAGGGTAAGGCCGTCCAAATACACACCGCCGCCATCACCCAAGCCTGTACTATAACCGGCGGTATTGCCCCTGATAAGGCCGGTGGTCATGTTGAAAAATGAGCCCCGCGCAAGGTTAGAGCCATCGTTAGAATTGGCCGCGGCTTGCCCCCTGTCCAGGAAAACGCCGCCACCATTTCTTACAGCCCTGTTGTCTTCTATATACCCGCCATTCATATTAAACTGGGAACCGTGGGCAATGCCGCCGCCACCTGTGCCAATGCGGACCGCCCCGTCCATGTACACGCCGGCACCATCGCCGCCATCTGCTGTCACTAGGGCACCGTGGAAATATGTGCGGCACACCGCACGGTTGCCGCCAATAGTGCCATCTTCTAATGTGAATATGCCGCCCTGGGATGTGCCTCCACCGCCCGTGCGGTGTGCGCCACTCATGAAAACACCGCCGCCTCTTACGGCTGTGTTGTTAGAAATTTCACCGTTGTTCATTGTGAAAACCGGGGCAAAGCCGTTGCCAGCGGCGTTGAAACCGGTTACACCATGTATAAACACACCGCCGCCGCCCTGGGTGGCCCCGGCCTGAATTAAATGCCCACGGGCGGTGTTGCGGTTAATTGTGCCGTCATGCATTGTTAGGCTTGTTAGGTTGGCAACAGTATCCGTCGTGCTTGCGCCATACATGAATACGCCGCCGCCGCTAAGCCCTGCGGTATTGCCGTCTATGTGGCCGTGATGCATTGTTAGCATTGTAACACCGGCCGCCGCGGTGTTGATGCGCCTAATATAGACGCCCCCGCCGTTTACACCGGCTGTGTTGCCGCGCACATAGGAGTTGACGCGGGCACCTACGAACATATAGTAGTCAAGTGTGACATCCCCGCCCCTTACATACACACCGCCGCCATTTTGCCCTGCTGTATTGCCAAAGTGGCCGGTTTGCCCAGCCACCGGCTCCCTGCCCACAGTTGTGCCAAAAAGGCCAACATCGTTGGCAGTAAAAATGCCACCGCCATTATTGACAGCGTGGTTGCCATTAATACTAAAATTGAAAGCGTTAAAACCATTACCATGTATGCTAATGCCGCCGCCATGGTTGTCTGCATGGTTGCCGGAAATAGAAATTACCCCTGTATTTGCATATGCCGGCCTTGGGGGTTGGTGTGCGGCAGCCGTCCTGTGCAGGCGGCCATCTGTATGGATATACCCAGCGTCCAGCCACAGAATGCCGCCGCCTTGCCCGTGGTTGGCACCGGAATTAACTCTTTCGGATCTGTTGTTTTCTATATACTTGTTATTTGGCCCCCGAAACAAAAGGTCGCCGCCACGGATAATAAACCCGCCGCCGCCCACAAACCCTGTGTCCCCAGTAGGCCTTGTACCACGCGAGACATTATGGGAAACAGTGCCGCTGTACATGATAAATGTTACAGGCGATGTTGAACGGCTGGCAGATTCCAAAAACACACCGCCGCCGCCGGTTGTTGCACCACTGGCTGTGGTACCGCCGCCGCCGCTGTTATTTGTTATGGTGCCGCCGTACATTACTATCCTGGCGCCATCCCTTATGCGCATCCCGCCGCCTGTTGTAACGGCAAAATTGCCGTGGATGTAAGCGCCTGTTGACATAGTCATGCGTGCGTTGGTGCTTGTCATAACACCGCCGCCACCGCCAAGGCCATCCGATGCCCCGTATGACGAGCGGTTAAATTCTATCCTGCCGCCATTAAAGTAAAAACGCGGCCCGAGCTCGTTGGCTGCTATTGTGCCACCAGGGCCGGTGTCTATATTTTCCCTAAGCAAAACCCCGCCACCATTACGGCCGGACCAGTTGCCCCGTATCCTGCCGTTATTCATGACAAAGGTAGAATGACGGTCAAGCACCTTTACACCGCCACCGGCAAAAGGCCCGCCGCCGCCGGCGCCTTCCCCCATGCCGGCAATATTGCCAATAATGTCGCCGCCATTCATATAAAACCGGGCTTCGGCAGCTACGTGCACACCGCCGCCGGAGCGTACAGATGTATTCCTGTCCGGCATAAAACCCGCATCCGCAACGTTGTTGAGCCAGGTGTTTCTGGCCGCCGCAGTTGTGCCGGTAATAATAAATGTTGCGGAAGTGCCGGGTATTGCTATTGCCGCCGGGTTTAGTTCTTGAGCATGTGGGGCGCCAATCACGCCATCATTCATTATAAATGTGGACCCGGTACCGGTCACAAGCACGCCGCCACCACGTAATGCCCTGTTATTTCTGATAATTGTTCCCGTTTCCATTACCAGGCGGCCGCCGCCACTTACAGCAACACCGCCGCGCAACTGCGCCCCCGGTGTATCATTTGCGGTACCCGTTATATTGCCAAGCCTTGCGCCTGCGTCTGTGCGCCCGTCCAAGATGATATTTACCAGCACCAGGCTTGTACCCGTGCCGGAAACAGTAAAATGACGACCGGATGAATTTTGCCTAAGCTCCATTGCCGCAGGCCCTTGGCCAAAGTTGGGGTTAACGCCACCGCTGACATTTGTGCCCTGAGTTGTAAGTACAATGTTGCGCCCACCGGAAATGGCTACAGCATCACCGCTGTTAAATCCAAAGAAAGTAGTACCGGCACCATCTGCAATTTCTATTGCGCGGAAATCCCCATTAGTTGGCGCGCCCGCGATTGCGCTTACAAGCTGCGCACGGTCTGTTACAGGGTTGCCTGGGTATGGGATAACGGTGCCAAGTATTTGAAAGGGTTCAATAGAGCCATAATATGGGGCAAAGTTAAGCTCGTCATGATACTCATCATAAGAATAGTACTGTTGATAACCCCCGTCATAATATGCACTGTAGGGATATGGCTCATGGTAATAGTCTGCATATTCATAATAACCCTCATGATATTGATAATCATGTGGGTAATCGTATGCATGCCCTGTATCGTCATGCTCATTATTATATTCATGTATGTATGACGACGTAGGGGGCATATTAAGAATATCGTAGTCGCTTTCGTTGTTGCCATTGGCAAACACAACTATGCCAGCAATAGCCAGCACAAGCATCAACATTAATATGCCACGTAACCAGTGTTTTTTCTTTTTCCTATGGGAGCTGTTCTGACTTGGCTTGCGAATCGCATAATTACTGCCGGGGGGAGGGCTGACATTTTTCTTCATTGAAATCTTCCTTCCGTAAAATCTTCCTTCCACTAAACAGACAATTATCGTCAAGATAACCATCCGCACCACATTTATTTTGAGCTATGCTTAGAATATTCTACAATCTACTAGATGCTATCATGTTGCCAGACATATGTAAATAGCTAGTGTGTGTTTTTACACATGAATCTTATTTGGGGAATGTTGCACAGAGCTCACGTAGGGGATGGGCATAGCATGGCCCGCATATTAGGAATTAGTCAAATTAACTGACGCTTCTCGCCATTCTGCGGGTCGTGCTACGCCCGTCTCCTACTATAAATATTCATAGCACCGGGCATAATCGCGAGAATTAGATTCGCGTGAATGCTTTTATGGGTAAATTTGAAAAAGCATGTTCTCCGTTGGAATTGGCATCTGTAGATATCATTTATCGAATGTACATATAGTAGGTTTTGATGATTCTGATAAAAGCGCATATTTGTATCATATTCGCGTGTCTAAAAATTTTCTGCCACCCCTATTGACAATGACGTTAACGTAATGGTTTATACTGCTCAGGCAACCAACCCCTGCCTGATAGGAGGTCACAACATGAAGAGCAATTTAGCTGACGAAACAAATATTTTTGCCGCCTCGACAAAAGGCTATATGCGCATAGGCGAAATAGCCAAGCACACCGGCGTCACCGTACGCACACTGCAATATTACGACAAGGAAGGCCTTCTCTCGCCTTCTGCCCAAAGCGAAGGGGGCTATAGGCTGTACACGCAAAAAGATGCGGTCAAACTACTGCATATACTAATGATGAAGGATTTGGGGTTCTCCCTTTCCGATATAAAAAAGCAACAAGGCTCCCTGGATACACCCGCCGATGTGGTTGACATGCTAACAGAGCACGCAGCTGCCCTTCGCCACAAGATAAATGCCCTGACAAAATCCCTGGACGCGGTAGAAGCGCTGAAGGCAGAAGTGGCCCAAGTAGAAACAGTGGACTACATGAAATATGTGACCATCTACGAAAACCTGCGCATGGAAAACGAGTACTACTGGATGGTGAAGTACTTTGACGAAGAGCTCCTAAGCATGTTGGCGTCCCATTTAACAGTCGAACGGGCCGCAGAGCTGATAAAGGACATAAACCGGCTAAACAAAGAATGTGCTAAGGCCAAAAAACGCGGCATATCACCGGCAGGCAAAAAAGGGCAACGTGTTGCCCAGGAAATGTGGCAGACATTAATGGCTGTTTCAAACGGCGACATGAATGTAATAACAAAGCTCAACCAGCAGGTAATCACAGGGCACAAAGATAAGGAATGGGATGAAACCTTTCATAAAGCAAGCATCTTTTTACAAGAAGCCCTGGAGGTGTATCTCACCAATAATCAAATGGAGGTAAAAATATGATCAGCGCAAGCATGAAAAACGTAAGCAAGTCCTTTGGGACAAACAAGGTGCTAAAAGACGTCACCTTCGAGACCCGGGAAGGCGAAATATTTGGGATGCTGGGGCCCTCGGGGGCAGGCAAGACCACGATTATTAATATCTTGACCGGGCAGCTATCTGTTGATAGCGGCGAGTGCTATGTAAGTGTTGGCAACAACGAAATTGGGCTAATGCTGGAGCATGACGGCCTATTTAACCGTCTGTCATGTTTGGATAATCTTATTGTATTTGAAGATATCTACGGGATCCCACGTGCCCGCACCCTGGAGGCCCTGGAGCGCGTTGGCCTTACCGACGCAAAAAAGACCATTGTTGACAAGCTTTCTAAGGGGATGCGCCAGCGACTGGTTTTGGCGCGGGCAATTTTGCACAAGCCCAAGATTCTATTCTTGGACGAACCAACCAGTGCCCTGGACCCAATGACAGCGCGGGGTATTCACGCCTTGATACAGGAATTGCGAGATACGGGCTCTACGGTATTTTTAACCACACACAACATGGAAGAAGCCACGCACCTGTGCGACCGTATTGTTATGCTGCACCAGGGCGCAATCATAGAAGAAGGCCCCCCTAAGGATATTTGCCAGCGGCATGATTCTATTAAAACAGTTATGGACTTGGAATCTGTGTTTGTAAAACTAACAGGAGGTGGACTCGCATGAGAAGCACAAAAGCCGTATTCAAGAAGCAGTTCAAGGGCTCTGTACAAAACCCTGAAATTTTGATTCAATTTATGATTTTCCCGTTAATGGCATTTATGATGAACATTTTTGTAGACATGGAGGGCATGGCCAGTGATTTAATGATATACGCGCCCCATATGGCCGAAGAAATGCTTGCAAGCATGCCAAACGTTGTCACCATGATGGCCGCCGTATTTGCAGGTATGGCACTTATACCAACCGTTGCGGGCATTATTGCCGAAGATATAGAAAAGAAAAGCCTGCGCTTTCTTATTATGGCAGGCGTAAAGCCCCCAGCGTACCTTCTTGGGGTGGGCAGTGTAATATTTATGGTAAGCGTGCTCACGGCCCTGGCCTTTGCCTTTGTTGGCGGGTTTGGCGGTATGGACTTTGTGATATTTATAGGGGCACTGCTTTCCGGTGTGACGGCCTCAATTATGCTTGGCGCGGCAATTGGCATTCTTACCGGCAACCAGCAATCGGCCACGGCACTGGCTATGCCTGTTGCCATGATTCTTGGCTTTGGGCCCATGATTGCGCAGTTTAATGATTCTGTTGCCCGTGTGCTTAGGCCTTTATATAGCCAGCAGCTCAATGTTATTGTGGATTATATTAACCTGGGTACGGATGTGTCGCTGTGGCAGTCCTTCGGGATTATATGGGCTAATGTGTTGGTTATGGCTGTTTTGTTTATGGTGGTTTATGTTAGGACGGGGATTAAGGGGTAGGGGCGGTGAGTGGGCCTGGCTCTTCTGCTAGTATAGTGAATGCGTTGTAGGGGCAAAGCTTGCTCTTGTCCCTATAACATAGCTTGCAGCTAGACACCACTAACATGGTTATCCATTAACTCAAGCAACGCCCTTAAGCATGCCATAGTTCTGTCTTTATATTCGACTAGACCATCTGGCCCCTCCACCGTTAGATTTTGCCCGACTTCAATAAAGGACATTCTTCCATGGGCAAGTTCATTGCGCTTCTTTTTTATTTCAGTAATACAGCTTGGGACAGTAGCATTAGCTACGTATATGCCCCAATTATCTTTGAACAGCCTCGCAATGTATTCACAGTCAATGTTGCCACTAAGAGGGAGTCGGCCTTCGAGTTGGGCGATGTTGAACTCTATAGTGTTTTCGTGAACTATGTTTTCAACAACCTCTTTGCTTTTGTTGATGTATGTCTCATAGCTTGATGTTCTAGGCGTGCACTCCGAAAGCTTCAAATCAATGTAATGGGATTTTAGCTTTTCACTTAGCTCCACAAATGTTTTGGAAGATAGATACTTATGATAATCCAGGATTACTCTTGTTATAGTAGCTTCAACTGCATTATAGAGTAGCAAAAGTGATGTTGCTCTAAGAATTTTCACCTCATCATTTTCTGAGGCTACATTTCGTCGTAGCATAGAAAAAAATACGTTTATCTCTTGCGTGCGATCATCTAAAACGGAAAAGCTATCGTGAAAAACATCACCCACTAATATCACCAGCCAACAGCTTATTCTTAACAAATTCGATTCTTGCAGTAACACGCTTTTTTGTGTTGGACGAATGAGTAGTGGTGTGCATCTTAAAATCTTCACTACCGAGCCATGCACGAATATCATCTTTATCTGGCACCAAATTCGCTTTTTCCCTTAGAGCCAAGGCAACGCCAACAGAGATTGCTTCAAATCTTACTCTAGGTGTGCTTTTTGCTCCTTTCGATTTCCTAAATCCGTAATCGAAATATGTTTCAACAAAATCAACCATCTTTTCAAACTCATTGAAATATTTATTAAGTACAATACTTTCATCATCTGCATCTTTGAGTTCACGCTCTAGTTTGATTCTATAGTCCTCCAAAAATTCATGTACTAGGTGGGTAAAATTATTGTAATTATTGAGATACGCAAAAAAACGCAAAGCCAACTCGGACTCTTCTAGCCTCAGCGTTTTGCCGTCGCTCAGGGGGCAGACGGTGTTGAAATTAGTCTCTTTAATGCATTTTTCTAACAACTTTTGTGAACGAGGATATGTCCCTTGCAACTTTTCTGCAGTGAGAATTACTTTGTGGTTAGTGTTAATTCTATGAAAGAGTTCACGCTTATTATCGTCTGTAGTGTCAGACTCTAATATTACAACTCTCATAAATGTATCATCCAGCTTACTCTTAAATTTCTCGGGCAAATCCCTATACGTAAAGCCGTTTAATAGTTTTAAGTCTCCTAGCATAGATAGCTCAAAGCCAACTCTAGACTCATTGTTTCCATCTGCATCAGACTTGGGTTCAAAATCATAAAATTCATCTAATGTTCTTGTTCTCTGGGCTCCATCAACAATTTCATACGTTGTTTTTCCTTCTCCATCTTCAATTTCAGCAAAAAACATAACTGGAATGGGCAATCCCAGCAAAAGGGATTCTATTAATTTGCTTTTAAGCTCATCAGGCCATATAAAGTTGCGTTGCCATTCTGGCACAATAACTTTCCCACTTCGGAACTTTTCCACTAAATCTTTAACCTGGAAGGATTCTGTAACAAAACGAACTTCTTTCCGCTTTTCTTCAATTTGCAATCTTGCTGCCTTGACTTCGTCCATGCTTTTTTTTGTAATAATATTATTCTCCATGCTCAACGTCCTCCAAATGCTTAATTATGCTCAATCCAATCGCTCTGCCAAGCTCAACAGGCACGGCATTGCCTATGTGTGTGCCCAAGACACGAGTCTTTGTTGAAGCACCTTCTTCTAGCAACTTATAGTTTGGTGGGAATGATTGTAAAATTGCACCTTCCCTCATGGAGATGGCTCTGTTTTGTGTTGGATGTCCGAATCTGCCGTTGCCGTACCCATAGAACTGCGTAGTTATAGTCGGCGAGGGTAAGTCCCAAGACATCCGTCCATATACAGCAGCGTATGTTTTTCCTGTATTTTTTTTATGACAAGCCAATTGCAACGCGGCATCCCAGTCACGCCAAGTGCCACCCTGTTTAGAAGCTTTAATCCTTAACATATTAGTATCATTAAGGCCTGCAGAAAAGTGCAATGGGTCAATGGAATGTCTCTCTCCAGCATTTATTTTGGGCATAGCAAATATGGCATCTTTTACTGTTTTATATTCGCCTGGGGCATACATAGGCTCAATCATGTTAATAGCACCCAACCTTGAAGCCAACAATACGAGTCGTTTTCTGTTTTGTGGAACACCATAGTCTGGGCAAAAAGCGATACTGTAGCTAACGGAATAGCCACACTCTTCTAAAGTTAATATAAACCGCCTAAAAACACTAGCGCCGACTAACTCTGGAACATTTTCCATAGAAACCACGTCTGGCAGGATTGTCCTTATTTTTTCGGCAAAAGAGTCTACCAAGTTCCATTTGCTGTGAGTTTTACTGTAATCACAATTATTGTTCTCGGACTTTTTCCTATACCTCATAGTATATTTCGAAAATGGTTGGCAAGGTGCGCAACCAACCAGCACACGTATATTACTGTCTTTATAGTGGGCATTGATATCTTCATGATTTAACGCAGCAATGTCAGCTTCGAAAAATAGCGCATTATTATTTGCCTCATATGCATATCTGCAAGTAGGGTCAATATCAAAACCAGCAGCAACATTTAGTCCAGCTAGCTCCATGCCATGTGTTAATCCACCAATTCCACAGAACAAATCGACAACGGTTATCTTCACTTGTTTTCACCTGCCTTTGCCAACTTATGAAACATTTTCATTAGGGTAAGTATAGCATTTGAAAGCAGATTTGAATATTGTCAATTATCAGGCGCTATGCAATGTTATAACGGGAAAAGCAAACGCATTATTTACCAGGCTAGTTTTACCTAAACACATCCAAAAACCTACCCCCAAACTTCTCGGCCTTAACTTGGCCAATACCCGAAACCTTGAGCAAATCCTCGAAGGTTTTGGGTTTTTTTATGCACATATCCCGCAGGGAACTGTCGTGCAGGACTATGAAGGCGGGGATATTTTGCTCTGTGGCGATTTGCAGGCGAATGGCCTTTAGTTTTACGAATAGAGTGTTGTCAATATCGGGCGGTAGCGGGGTCTTGGCCTTGCTTTCCTTTGCCTGTTTTGTGGCCTTAGCAGCCTTTTCTTTTTCCGGCTCGTTACGGCCCAGCTTCATTTCCACTGTTTGCCCGCCCCGCAATATGCCTTGGGCCTGTTCGCCAAGCTTTATCACAGGGTATTGGTCATCTGTTTTTATCAGCGCGCCAGTAAGAATAAGATGGTCGATAACATCCCGCAGTTGTGTGGCGGATTTTTCGCTTATGCCATAGGTGCTAAGCTTGTCCAGCCCAAGGCGCAATATTTTCTCAGCTTTTGAGCCACGCAGTACGTCCACTATTGTGGCAACGCCAAACCGCTGGTTCATACGCGCCACACAGGAGATGATTTTTTGCGCGTCAAGTGTCACGTCCACTGTGTCAAAATGGGTGTTGCAATTGGAGCAGTTGCCGCAATAGTTGGGCGGCTTTTCGCCGAAATACTTGAGTATATACCCCCGCAAGCAGTCTTTTGTGGTACAGTAGAATGTCATTTCCCGTAGCCGTTTGCGGTCGCGCTCTTTTAGCTCAAGCTCCGTGGCAATGTCAGAATACTGCACATCCCGGGGATTATCTATCATCCACTGGTTTGTAAAAACATCCTGCCCGTTGTAAAGGAGCAGGCACTCGGCTGGCCCGCCATCACGCCCGGCGCGGCCAGCTTCCTGATAATATGCCTCCAAATTCATGGGCATGTTGTAATGCACTACATATGATACATTGGATTTGTCTATCCCCATGCCAAAGGCGTTGGTTGCCACCATGATCTGCACACGGTCATATAGGAAGTCTTCCTGGTTGCCCCGCCTCTCTTCGTCGGCAAGGCCTGCATGGTAGCGCGAGGCGTTTAGCCCTTGTTGCCTGAGTTTGAGGCAAACTTCCTCCACGTTTGCACGGGTAGAGCAGTAGACAATACCCGTACGGCCCGGGCGTGCTTGCAAAAATTTGAGTAGCGCAAGAAACCTGTCATCGGGCTTCACAACTTCAAAGGAAAGGTTTTGACGGTCGTAGCCAGAAACCAGAACTACTGGGTCGCGCAAACGTAGTTGCTCAATAATATCGTCTCGCACAACAGGCGTTGCGGTGGCCGTAAATGCCGACACCACGGGGCGTATGGGTAATTCGTTTATAAACTCGGGTATGCGTGCGTAGCTTGGCCTGAAATCCTGCCCCCACTGGGAAATACAGTGGGCCTCGTCCACGGTAAGCATGTCTATCCGGCTTGACCTGGCGAAGGCCATAAAATCGTATGTACTTAGCCTCTCGGGCGCGATGTATACTAGTTTGTAGTCGCCGTTTGCGGCGTTAGCTAGTGCCCGGGCTATTTGCCTTTCTGTTAGGGACGAGTTGATATATGCCGCGCCCACGCCTGCTTGGGTTAGTGCGCCTACCTGGTCTTTCATCAGCGATATAAGGGGCGAAACCACCAATGTAATCCCGCCCATTACAAGGGCAGGGATTTGGAAACACATGGACTTACCGGCGCCTGTTGGCATTATGCCCAGGGTGTCTTTGCCTGTTAGGATGTCGTTGATTAGCTCTTCTTGGCCGGGGCGGAAGCTGTCGTAGCCGAAGTATTGTTTTAGGGTTTGGTGGGTAGTCATATGCGTGCCCCTTTCTATTAATGTGAATCAACCGTGGATTCGCAGTTTAGGTTTTGATGATTTGGGAAAAAGCGCTCTTTCGGTTTTTGCACTCTTTCTACCCCATCCTCTGCGCAATTGCGTTATTTTCGTTTTTTTTGCGCAAAAAAAGTTGAGTTAGCGCAAACACGCCCTAGGGCGTGTTTGCTGTTTCAACTGCGAATTCGCATTACTAATATAATGTAATAATAAGGGCCACACGATCCTTTTTGGTTGTGCCGATAATGTTATCAACACGCAGGCGGCCTATTTGGCGGGCGGTTACGATATCGCCTTCCCGCAGTTCGCGGGTCTTTTTGGCTACGGCCCAATTTACAAATACCTTCTCTGCCTCGATTAGCGCGGCGGCTTTGCCGCGGGATAAGTGAAAGGCCATGCTTATCACCGCGTCCAGCCGCAAGGATGCGGCGGTTATGCGTTTCTCGATGCCGGTTTCTTCTATGCCGGGGACTTCTGTATGGGGGGTGGCTGTTACAGATGTGCGGCCTACTTCGTGTAGGCTCTCTGTTATAAAAGCGGCTACATCGTTTGAGACGTACATTACTGCCCCGTCTTCACCCATACGGATATCGCCAATTTTGCCGCGGTCCAGCCCCAGGCCCAGCACCGCCCCCAGGAAATCCCGATGGGTCAACTGGCGGGAGAAGCGGCCGTTGTAGGTTATGGCCAGTGGGGTTATTGGGAAGGCCTGCGGGTCGGTTATACCAAAGCCCAGCATTTTACGCTCAGCATCTTCGTAACCGCCATATGCTTGTGCGTCCTGCCCCATCTTTGTGAACTGTTGCAAAAAAACCACGCACCGCTGTGGATTCATGAAATCCGTAAAGGTGGCGTGGCTTTTTGATGCCTTGGCACGGTCCAGGGCCTTGGCGAATTGTAGGCGGTCTTCGGTTTCTTTGAAGGGGTTTTGGGTGTTCATGTTGGCTCCTTGTGCATAGCAGCTAAGGTGTTTTAACCCAGTCTACCATATTCAGGTGGCTTATGTTTGCAAAATCTTTAGTATTATTAGTTACAAGTATGTGGCCGCTTTCTATACAAAAGGCAGCTATTATAATATCGGCATCATTTACGGTTAGGCTTTTTGACTTTAGCTCCGCGTAGATTTTGGCGGCACGCAACCACATACTTGTCGTCATTTTTCCAATGTCACAATTTTCGAGCATATTCCTATATGCTGTCACATATTTGCTCACTGGCTTAACGAACAAGTGTCGAGAAATCTCGTAGTGGACAAAGGGAGGCACAACAATTTGGGCACCTTGGCGTACAGCTTTATTCCTATTGGCCAGCACGGTTTTTGTCTGCAGATTAATATGGATGATTATATTCGTGTCAAGTGCGTATACCATGCTGCACATCCTCAAAGCTGACTAACTCACGCCCTATATCAAGCCGTGGAAAATCCTCGAAGCTGAGTCTTTCATCCTCTGGTATTGAGCTCACAAGGGCATCAAATCTAGCCCACGCATCCAACCTGGCCTGAAGCACTGAGTACACTTCACCGCCAGGAAACGCCAGCACATTCCCTCCTTTTGTACCCGAAAATATGCTTAACATCTGCTGCGATTTAGAACGAGAGTCGAAATACATACTCATACATCCAGCATGTGTACCTCCAGTATGCGGCTGTATTGCAACTGCGCTACTCATCTTTACTTCCTTCTGCCAGCTTTGCCTTGATTTCGATTAATGTCTCTGTCAGTTGAGCGGCATCATCCATACTGAGCACCACCGAGGCAATCTTCTCTTTTTTCGTTTCGATATTGTGGCTTTCATCTGTTTCCAGCCACTCGTAATAGAACGTCAAAAGAAAGTCATTTCTAACACCAGTTGTATTGATTGTGTACACGTTGGCTAAATCAGGTTTCGTAACCATAAAGCACCCCTTATTTATAGTTGTATACGTATTCTCCCCAAAAGTATAACACAAAACCCCGCCAACTGTGGTATTATACCGCCAAGATACAAATATAAAATGACGTGGCACCAAAAAAATGGGTGCGATGCACCCGCCGCAACAAAACTGGGGTACTACCCCGCGAAGCAACAGGAGCTTGATACGGAGCCCTCATTGAGATAGGAGAGATATAAAATGCAAGACATCCAAGCACTACGCCACACAGCGGCACACATCCTGGCCCAGGCCGTAAAACGCCTATACCCCGCAGTCAAGCTGGCCATAGGCCCGGCCATAGACGACGGCTTCTACTACGATTTCGACACAGAAACACCATTCACCCCCCAAGACCTTGAAAAAATCGAAAAAGAAATGAAGAAAATCGTAAAGCAGAACCTCCCACTGGAGCAGTTCACCCTTGACCGCGACGAGGCCTTCAAATATGTAGATGAACAAGGCGAGCCATATAAGCGCGAGCTACTGGAAGGCCTAGAAGAGGACGCATCCTTTTACAAACAAGGGGAATTTGTGGACCTTTGCGCAGGCCCCCACTTGCCCAAAACAGGAGCCGTAAAAGCATTCAAACTGCAATCTGTAGCGGGTGCGTACTGGCGGGGTGACGAAAAAAACGCTATGCTTTCCCGGATATACGGCACGGCATTTTTCACAAAGGATGAGCTGGCCCTTCATCTCGAGCGCATAGAAGAGGCCAAAAAGCGCGACCACCGCAAACTTGGCAAGGAAATGAAGTTATTCTCCTTCCTGCCGGAAGGCCCGGGCCTGCCCTTCTATTTACCAAAAGGGCTGGTGCTCAAAAACAGGCTTATCGACTACTGGCGCAAGGTGCACAAGAAGTACGGCTACCAAGAGATTTCCACGCCGATTATGCTACAAAGCGACTTGTGGAAGATATCCGGCCATGCCGACAACTACGAAATGTACAAAACCGAAATCGAAGATGCCGAGTATTATATCAAGCCCATGAACTGCCCCGGCGGTATGCTTGTATATGCACAGGAGTTGCATTCCTATAAGGAATTCCCGCTGCGCGTAGCTGAGCTTGGCCATGTGCACCGGATAGAGCTGTCGGGCACACTGCACGGCATGGCCCGTGTACGGGGCTTTACCCAAGACGACGCCCATATTTATATGACAGAAGACCAGCTTAAAGACGAAATCGTAAGCATCATACGCCTGTACGAGGATGTTTACGAGGCATTCGGCCTTACTGACTTTGCATTCGAGCTTTCCACCAGGCCAGAAAAAAGCATCGGCAGTGACGAAGCCTGGGAAAAGGCAACCCAAGCCCTGCGGGCCGCCCTGGACGAAATGGGCCGCCCATACGAGGTAAACGAAGGCGACGGCGCATTCTACGGCCCCAAAATCGACTTCCAAATCAAAGACTGCATGGGGCGTAGCTTCCAGTGCGGTACGATCCAGTGCGACATGAACCTGCCGGAGCGTTTTGACTTGACCTATGTAGGCCAAGACGGCAACAAGCACCGCCCGGTAATGATTCATCGCACGGTTTTTGGCAGTATAGAGCGCTTTATCGGGATTTTGACGGAGCACTGTGCAGGCTGGTTCCCATTCTGGCTTACCCCTGTGCAAATTATGGTTATCCCCATAGCCGAGCGGCACCACGAGGCGGCCCAGAAGGTCTTTGACGAAATTGACGCGGCCGGGCTTAGGGTGGAAATTGATGTCCGTAGCGAGAAGATTGGCTACAAGATTCGCGAGGCGCAACTGCAAAAGATTCCTGTTATGCTGATAATTGGTGACAAAGAAGTGGAAGAGGGCAAGGTGTCTGTGCGTAGCCAGTTTGGTGGGGACGAAGGGGCGCAGGCACTGACCGGGCTTATTGAGAAATGGGTGGATGAGTCCGCTATTTAGGTTTTGATGATAATGCCGAAAGCGATCCATGTTTGTTTATGATAAAATGCGTGAAACACGGGGATTTATATGTAATTTGCAACCATTGACACACCGTGTTATAATGCGCGTTGTTCAAAAATACTATACGAAAGGGTGGTGAGATGATGAAAGCGGCTATCCATCCGAAATATTTCAATGCCAAAGTACGATGCAACTGCGGCAATGAGTTCGAGGCAGGCTCTACCAAGGAAAATATACATGTAGAGGTCTGTAGTAAATGCCATCCTTTTTACACTGGGAGCCAGAAGTTA
>Ga0123355_10006171_pt1 | contig 17695 bp, 7 predicted proteins | sample TergutEmb28metaG_3_FD_89872 | JGI IMG/M metagenome (GOLD analysis project Ga0123355, IMG submission 89872) | Embiratermes neotenicus P1 segment gut microbial communities from Petit-Saut dam, French Guiana - Emb289 P1 | ecosystem: Host-associated > Arthropoda: Insects > Digestive system > Gut ...
ACCTTCCGAATACTGACTTCTAGCCAGCAGTCCGGCATCTAAAGTAAAAAAAAAGCACTGCCCACACAGTACAACAAATACACATAAGATAACAACACACACACAAGACAAATCCAGATATTCTCGTCAAATACTCTTCTCTCAGACTTATTTGCCTTACCTGTCTCATGTGAGAAAAATAACCCTGAGCAAAAATTATTGGAAACATGACACTTGGATCGCATGTAAAAATAAAATATCGAATAATGAGATTCAAATAATCGATAAACTTAGAAAGTTCAGTGACACCGTGAACTAAAAAGTTTAACGTGAGAAACTTTACATTTCCCCACGCGGTATAATTTAATACTCTGTACTAATTGCACAATACGTGTACAGCGATTATTTTCCTATACGACATCAACCGGCCAGTCTTTAAAACGGACAAATGTGTCTTATGTGACATAAGAACTGAACTGTTGTACATAATTTATATCAACGTTCTTCTTTAAATGTATAAGTCATAAGTGTATCGAAGTAACCTATTCCAGGGACTGGCTGTAGTAACAGTGACGTGCAGTGTTCATCACGTCATCAAGCAAATCACACAGTCCTACTGCTTTCTGCCATCTTTGTTCCGCACTCGACTCACGTCTCCGCTTTCCATTACTGAATCGTGGAGCTCGTGTAAAATAAATTATTTGACATTCTGATGATATGCAGCTTCAGAGCGAGAAACAGTCCAACTCCCACAGAGGTTACATCATGATAATAAACATAAGTTATTCAACTTGGCATGTTCTACAACAAGGCATTCTGAATTGCCGACAGCCTGAAATTACGTCAGCTTAGGCCTAATGACAGCGACGTAATGACATACATGAGCCGAAGGGAACAACCCTAAGAAAATTAAGTCTACAAGTAGAAATATTTTCCTGCAATTTCTGTCTACACGACTATATGCGTATAGAATATGCAAGTGGGCAGAACAATGCGAATTTGTTTCGTGAGTTCATGAGGCTATGTCACATAACACACTATCACATATTCTTGCACAACACTCTTAACAAGACAACTGTATGTACTAATAAGGATACACAGAAAACATGTCTCATCAATTTATGGTAATGTATTAAACGTTCTTGTTAAGGCATCTGTAAGTTTAATATATTTATATACGTGTAATATCATGTGCTGTTTACTGTAAACGTGAGGAATTAAGTGTCACGTTAATTGCGTAGTGAAAGGGCAAATATATGCCAGCGCTTAATTAAGTGCCACGTCATGAAAACGCACAAATGAGCTTAAACAAGCCACATGTAGTGGAGATATACGGGACAACCTTTGGTAATGAACCTTCACAATTATATTTAATTTCACCTTCACTCACCTTCTGCATAGTAAAGAACAATATTGGCAGTGTTTCTATTTTGTGTGACCATCCTACTGACACATGAGGAACAAGCAGGAAAGGCCGAACAAAAATTCTTTCTGCGATTACAATTTGAGACAGGCCAGCTTAAAATGTATGGAAGGAAAAATATTAATTTCATAACCTGGGTGATGCGAGACTCATACTCTCTGTTTCTGATTAGGTAACTTGTTTATAAATTATAAAATTGTAACCTGCTTAAGCTGTCACTCTGTACACTATGAATGCGTAAGTGGGAGTGGACGTACAACTCCACGCATTCGTATCCTCAGCAATAGATGGAGGTGAACCGTTGGCTTTACTCCCCCCACCCCTCCTACTCGAGGAAAGGGCGTCTGTTAATCACTGGGTAAAAACCGGAGCCGGTCTAGCAATGATAAGCAGTAGAAACAATAAAACAGCCTAATTATTTCTTCCATTGTCAGCAATGTAATAATAATAATGATAATAGTTATTGATTTCAATTTATTCCTGCTTTCCTGGGGCTACTTGCCAATTAGTCCTAGGATTTTCTTCATAGCAGCCCCCCTTCCCAAATAAATACACGTATTATTTACAAATCTTTCATCTTATTAAACCACCCATATTTAACTTTGTACCATCATCTACCTAGATCTACAACCAGCGAAACATCAGTAGAGCTTAATATTTCTCATAAGTTAACTCGTAAGTCATAATCAACCACATCTTACTTAATAATATAGAGCTCCATTTCATATATTCTGAACAGTTCGGCAGTATGTTTTTGACATCCAATTCACTGGAATATAAAGGGAATCTTCCTTTACTCATTTTCTTTCAAATTCCTCGCAGTTTCCACACTCCTGTTAACGACTACGCCATGCCGCTTCTTTCACTCCTAGTACAGCGAGCGCTTTGTATTTAGTCTTTCACCAAAACCGAAATTCACGTCCCGATACAGTGCCAACAAATTCTTACCGGACATTTTTCTACCGTATTTTGTCTTTACCTATCATTACATACTTCTTTAATTAGTTGACTTATCGCAGTAAAATTCTGTAATATTTATAGAATGCATAACGCTGTGTGATCTCCTGTAGTGCTAAAATAAAAATCCTTATAGATTCAAACGGTTTTTTAATGACTTGACCAAGTGTCTAACTTGGAAGCACCAACAGAATCCGTTGGTGTGAGACGCGATGAGGTACCCGACCGTAGGCAGGTTTACGTACCTCCTCTGCAGTCGGAAAGAAACATATCTTAACTGTGCAATGACCAAGCTGTATTAATATATTGGCAGGTATCGTTCAGTTTCTAAAACCGTGTCTTGTAACGACGCAGTCAATTGCTAAGATTATATAGCGTCAGTGATGGTTGAGTGAAATATGAGTACAGAGCGTCGGTGGAATGATACTGACATTTAAAAACGAAGAATTCGAGCAAAAATATGTCCCGGTGCCACTTTTTTTTACCACAGATCCTACATAAGTGGCGTAGGTTTAAATCCGGGCGTACTCTGTGATAGGTCGATGACTACCAGCATGAAGCCTGGCACGGTTTATTCCACATTCTTGTTAGTCTATTAATCTGAATATTGATACTTCGGAGATTACAAATTCGCTCTTCATATTCTCCATGGCTGAGACACACCTACGTACTGAGAAATGTCAGTTTCGCCTCGTGTACAACAAATCGATTGTAAAACTTAACTACATTCCAGTTATCATTCGTCTTCAAAAGTTATGCGTCGATAATAGCTTTCCTACGACGCATTCTGACACTGATAATAACAGACGTCTCTCTTTCTATCAGAATTTTTTAAACAAATTCCCATACTTGTGGTTCTGTATTTACAAGACATCAAAAGTATTTTAATATCCGAAGTGGCAGAATATAATAGACAGAAACTTTAACAACATTCCAGACAACAAAGAAAAATTGTAACGTTTATCTGTCGTCACACAGTCGTATACAAAAGAAGCGTCATTACAAACTGTGATTGATGATTCCCTGCTCGTGCGGGAGACATGCCATTCATCATCACGACAACAGGCGTTATCTCAGGGACCAGCCGTAAGACAGACGTATTCACTGTACTACAGTAAGAGCCAGGTACCATCACAGCAGATAGGGACCACACATTACTTAAGAGTCCGTAATAGCGACTGAATGCATGGTTATACGTACAGTGGTCTCACAAGGTAAGCCACCTGGCAACTACAGCAGCTCTCTTACACAACGTTGGGCTGGTGGGGAACCGACAGCCTTCGAAAATATTTGAACATGACGTAAATGATCAAGGTGTGGCATAAGAAACATACAATTACTTAGATAAAAAGAAACATATTCTACGATGTACAAATCAATTATGCCTATACTCTCACTAACTAACTAACTAACTGACTGACTGACTGATTCACTGACTCACTGACTGACTCACTGACTAATTAATCCCATGGAGCAGAGTCCTTCTTGAGAAGCTAACAGGTCCTCAGCTAGTCAATAAAGTCCTCGCATTTTATAGGACTCGAAATTTCATTATCGCATTCACAAACGCCTGCGAACTGCCCCTATTTTGAGCCACAGCAATCCAGTCCATCTCCCCCCCTCGATCATGCTTCTTGAATATTTTAATATTATCCTCCTTTATATACCTAGTTCTTCCAAGCTGTCTCTTTCCCTCAGGTCTCTTCGCTAATACCATGTATGCAACCCTCCCGTCTCCCATACGTGTTACATGCCCCGCCCATGGATGTAAGTGTTTCGATAACCCAAACAATATCTGGTGAGGAGTGAAGATCACAAGGCTCCTCGTTATGTATTTTTCTCCACTACACACTCAACGTAATATGATGGTGAAAATAATAATAATAATTATTATTATTATTAGTAGTAGTAGTAGTAGTAGCGGATTTATAGCCGCATGTTAGGTTTAAGACCTTTCACCTGACTTTTACTGACATGAGAAGAAGGCAAATTCTTTCATAGACGTGCGGCGTAAATGCCCAGCACCATATTTCGTTGAAATTTGCAGATGGAATAGTAACTGCAACTACCCCACTGTGCGAACATTTTTCACAATTTGTGAGAAGAAAAACGTAAATAAAAATTATATTGTGCAAGATTCTCTCTCCACAAGCTAATAGCATAGTCCAAGACGGGTAGTACTAGAAGTAGCAGGCGTCTCCGAAACGTCAGTAAATATCTGCCAGACAATATTACGTCACATCGAAGAAGATCGTTGTCGTTATGTTCGTCGCCGTCAGAACACCTAATCTCTCTCAACAAGTTAGAACTAATTCTTGAAATTAGTACTTATACACTACTACGTAAGGCGGGTACGAATAATTATTGTGTAATGAAAATAAAGGTAGGAAGGGGCTGAGTAAAGAAAATTAGACGCACCTCTCTGTGCCAGACCTACTATTTTACTGCTCGTCCAAGCTTAGATACATACTGTTATTTCGTAACTGGCAGTTCCCTATACGCAAAAAAACATTTATTCATGAAAACTGAATGCTATGAATAATAGAGTTACAGCTGACGTTACGAATAACGAAACGGTGGGCAGCCGTGTGTCAGACAGACTTATCGAAAAGCAACACACAAAGGTACACTATCGTGGCTTCACCAAAGGACATGTTCTGACAATGCAAATGCGCAGAAAACAAAGTCACGTATACACAGATATGGATAAATTAGCTAATCGCAAATCGTGAGTGTAGGCGATACGGTGAGAGGATAATACTAAAAGTGATCTTAGGAAAACACGGTATGAAGGTGTGCAATGGACTCCACTGAATGGGCAACTGTGAGCTCGGTATACAAACTTCGAATTACTTAAATTTTTTGGGAAATTCTAAATATCCTCGACGGATCATATCCAACAGTTTAGGATACCGCAGGTAGTATAAAGGATATGGACGTAACACCGATAGGCCTATATCGTGTTTATTTTCGTGCCTGTACTTCACTAAATTCAAGACACTTCCTTTTACGTCATAAAAGAAAAATATTTAACACGAAACACTTGATCCATTGTGTTTTAAAACGCTGTTTAACAAGAACAGCGGTAACATCATACTAAGATGAAGCTCCCATCTCCTCCAGAGAATGCTGAACAACCTGCCGTGTCATGATGGAGGAAAAGAAAGAAAGAAAGAAAGAAAGAAAAAAAAACGAAATAAAAAAGAAAAAGTGTTTCGAATTTCCTTGTAGCCGAACACTTAATTCTCGAGGTTATTATTATCCTATTTCTCTGTGGTAGGGACATAAACATGTCAAAATGCCGCTGCCGGAGCGGAAATTTATGGACGCGATCTCAAGTACCATCGCGAAGCTCGTGTATATTACTTTAAAATAAACACTCAGAAATACTCAGTGGAAATTAACGGTAAAAAATTACGACAGCTATAATTCATCTCACCACAGCGTATAAAAAAGCAAATTGCTATTTCGGTTTTGAAAAACGACTTTAATAACTGTTGATGAAACACATAAAAGTTTAAACTCAAACGCTTTAAAATTAGTTTTAACAGACATATTTATGGATTGGAAATACCTAGTCACTTCTATCTTATTATATATCATTTGAGTGTTTTCGCTGTGACAACCGAGCGCAACGTGTAACGAATGAGAAGTGATTTGTATTGGTTTATGTAATGTGTCAGATAATGTGTCATCCGAAGTTAGCTCAGACGGGTTCAATACGAGCTGAAGCAATGGAATGGCTCGCTCAGTTTGCTAATAACCACGTATAAAAAACCACGCACAAAAACAAGCAGTAATGTGTCTGAATTAAACCTCTCATGCTTATTTGCTGGAAATTAACAAGATTTATCTTAAAGTTTCCTTAAATACATAAATTCCGGAAAAGCCCTTTTAGAAATGACCGAACAGAGGAAAATGTTTTCGAGTTTTTGTTTGCTACATTTGTCACCTATATCAGTGACCAATAAGAAGGTATATACATCTTACAGATTACGAAATTTTAGCCCAGAAATTCGTTTGTGTATTTAAACGTCACTTCTGCCACGCGCAAACTTTTATTACTCTGCACTCGAATAATCTGACAAACAAGAGTTTTTACAGACAAAGTACCTCGCAATTTTAGGATAATTAAACAGATCGCGGTAAAAAAAAGGAATATCAAAAAGAGGCATAGAATTTTTTTTCGGGAATCTTTCCACTTGGAAGACAAAAATGAAGATACGAGGATAACACTAAAATGGCTCTCAGTGAACTTGCTGCTCACAACGAGTGTTGGATCAAGACAGCTCTTATTAGCAGTTTTTATGTTACACTGTATTTTTGCATTTTATTTTTTAATACAGGGGAATAGGTAAATTACACATTTTGTTACTATCCGAACCAAGTCCAAGTCAGACGCTGTAATTCGAAACGAAAACAGACTTACTTCTAAATTTACCTCAATATTTTAATTTAATACAGGACTGATAACCCGACATATTGTTACTGGTCTCCAACTTACGTGTTAAGATAAGCGCCGATTCTTACAACAGCTGTGAAACGGTCAAACAGAAATGACTATATACATTTGATGTGTGGTTGACCGTGCATCGTAATTCAATGCGGAATAAGAAACCAAGTAGATGTCACTTAGTATTATATTTATTTCTCATTTATAAGTTGCTCAACATGTTTCGGGCCACCTTGTGCCCATCTTCAGGAGCTGACGACTTAGTGGTATTTTTTCACGTGTGGCACTACACCACACGTGAAAAAATACTATTAAGTCGTCAGTTCCTGAAGATGGGCACAAGGTGGCCCGAAACATGTTGAGCAACTTATAAAGGAGAAATACATATAATACCAAGTGACATCTAGTTGGCTATAAATGCCTTCAGCCTGGCTGTAAACCTGACACATAGAATGAATAAAATATTAGAAATCTAATCGTCGAAAGCCAGCTTTCCGCAGACAGACAGTTCAACGATTTTCGTGCACTGGGTCCCTAAGCGTAGTTTCCAAATGTGTTTCATATAGAATGTGAAGAAAAATGACGCACATGGAAACCTCAACAAAAAAAATGTAAAAGGAAAAGTTTCCCACAATAAATCCTTACATGAGCGTCAAATAGTGCAAAAATGGCGGCCAAAAAGGGGAGGGGTAGTGTAGAAAACCGCAAAACAAAACATAAAGCAAGCAATTCTCTATACCACCACCACCACCACCACCACCACAACCAATTTCTGTGCTACGTATAAGGAGAATTGCCCCACCTGACGCTTTCTTGTTATCACTGTACCTCGACAACGATTTCTTCTATGGGCTTTGACCCTTCGTTATTGTTTTTTTTTTAAGATTTTTCTAGCCTTTCCCACCCTTCGAGTGAGTCATCTTTATTGTATTCCGCATCGCTTTCGGAAAGAAAGAAATGTCGTGTTGTTTAGCAGTTTTTGAAGAAATATTTCCATAGCATGAGTACCCACTAATATTGTTGTTTATTTGACACAGGTGTAGTAATTATGGTAGTTAAACCGCCTCCATGTAATCCGAACGTCTGTATAATTTATTATATAGAGAATCAATTTCATTACCTTCCCTGCTGAAGAGTGTATCATAAAACAAAGAAAGTAATTTCGAAACATAATTCATTGCTTTTATCTTTAAGACCATCATTCACTTTCACGGCATGATCAGTAACAAAGCGGACGGATGATAAACGAATACCCCATCGACGTAAATTTCTGTATTGCTGTCAGACCTCCTGTTCCAACAGTGATTTATTCGCATTCCATCGAGATGGGTGTAGCCAAACTCTGTCTACTTTATTTTCTTCAAACTCTCCTTTTGGCCTTTCCAGAGGCAAGCAGGAGATGGTTGTTATATCATCATGCACATGCTAGAGAGCTCGGAGAGGAGTTTTAATTGAGGGACGGGTTTCAGCCCAGGAAGCACGATTTCTAAATCCCAATTAACACTTTATAATGAGTCATTAAAGACTCGTTACCCTTTTGAAGTTCTTTTTTCCTCTTCGTTGCTCTGTTCCTTCAAGCTGGAAGTCGGGCGCTCCAGATTGTAGAAAGTGCTTTATATGCGACATTTGGTTTACGTACTATTTATGTACAAATTGATGCTTGTATACGAATGTAAAACATAGTTGTAAAGACATGCCATTTAATGCATTGGGGTACGATCAAATGGTAGACTTTGTGAAACCAGTAACGAAACTGCTGAGTCTATGAAAGAAGATAAACTTCTTGACCAGTTCAGCAAATACTACATTTTTAACAGCTACCCACTTCTGTAGGCTTAAGCTAATTTAAGCTAAGTTAAGCACATGCAGAAATATATGCCATTGTGGCTTTGATATTTTCAGTTTCGTCTTGCCGAGTCGTTTTAAAAATCTTGTGCTCTATAAAGAAGTCTTGAAACACCGTTATTCATCACAAGCACAGCGGTTCCTGTGAATGTAACCCTACCCCACTCCAGGCCGACGAGGTTACTGGCTATTCAAGCAGCAGCTAGGAATAGCGTGGCTTGTCTAGTGACTAGACTACGAGCTAAGCGCGGGTTTACGATCCCCGTAGGAGCAACAGATTGGTCTATGTATTAGACGTAACGAGCATTTCATGAGTGTAATCAGAGCTTAATTAAACTGCGAACGCATTTTCTTTCCACATATCTCTCTCTACTAGTCACTTATTGTCGGTCGGGATAGCGTAGTCTGTATAGCGATTCTCTATGGACTGGACAGTCCGGCGATCGAACACCGGGAGGGGGCGAGATTTTCCGCAGCCGTCCAGTACAATGCCTAACGGGTCTCTGTCCCAAGGGCAAAGCGCCCGTGAAGTGGCGTTGACCACCCACACGCCCATCTAGCAGCGAGGTTAAAGAAATAGTAGAGTAGAGTTATACCTGTACTCCCCCTCTGGGCCTTCATGGCTTGTTCTAGGATGAACTTGGCCTTTTTACATTAACCAGTTCCGTATCTTGTTGCCCAACTGATATAAATTTTGGGTTTGCTTTTACCGGTGGCATTTAGGAGACTAAAGAAAGATACGTGAATTCCTTGGATTCGGATTTCACTGTGATGGGTTTGAGCTCTTGAAAAACATGAAACTATATTACGGAATATTGGGAAAAATTTCAGTTAAAGTAGGCTTTTTGTACTCTGTTGTGATACAGCTACCACATACACAGGATCTTTCATCATCAACAGATTCAACTACAGTCTCTGTCACCCTCTGTATCACACAACTGTCTACTGTTTGTGCATGCATGTGTGTCCGTACACTATGTTTATTTGAGACATAATCACGAAATTCCTTTAAGGATCCCACTTATCGCAGTTTCTTTGCCTCTCAGCAGCTAATCTTCTCAACGTGTCGCAATGACATTAAATGTATTGGCATTTCAAGTTATACCTCACCAAAATTTTCCTTAGTGTATTTAAATTACACTCTGCATTTAACATGCTATGACTTCATCAACGTCAGAAACTGCGGGTAGTCACTGCATACTCTACAAATTCGAGAGGCCAAAGTGGACTGGCATACATCTCGAAATTTAGACACAAACTGATTGTCATGAACTGCGAACATCGCTAATCAAGTGTCGAATAACAAACAAATCTCCTCACTGGCCCGTAAAATTCAGCCGCTAGTGTGACGTTTACCGCACGACATGGGATGCTATATTTATAATGACTTTTAAGTGAAATAACTTGACCTACTTTATCTAACCTATATTTGGCATATTCAATAAATTATTGCTGTCTGTGAACCAGTCACTATATTTCACACCGCAGACCACAGCGTTCTGGCACCAGAAGTGCGACAGTTTGTAGCAGACACTGAATTGAAATTTTGGCGTTTTGCTGACCGTGCATCTCAGTATATTTATTTCAGTAATTAACCAACGTGATGCAAAAAATATTTTGTTTTACAATAAGTTTATTTCATGCCTCTACATGTTTCGAGCACATGTGCTCGAAACATGTAAACATGTAAAACAAAAATTTTTTGCATCAAGTTGGTTAATAACTGAGATAAATATACTGAATTGAAAATTAAATCAATATTATTCTGAGAATTTGTGTATTATAAAGAGGCAGATTTACAATTTCCTTTGTAAAATTAAAGGTCACCCTATAAAGGGCAGGTAGTGCTATAGCTCTAGGCAGATACAGGCTCGGCGCCAGAGGGGGTGGGTGGTTAAAGCCATGCCCCGACCGCTCGACCACCGGGAATGTTCCGATACCCATTGTACAGGAGGCTAGTTGGGCCTCGGGCCCGGTCTGGACGGGTAAGGAATACCTTACCTCCACTGGTTTTTGAACCCCAGACCGTCCAGGTCGTAGCGATGCGTTCTTCGTTGTGAACATGAATTAATATCAACGTGCCTAGTTTATTCCCACACTTTAAGAAATTCTCTCCGAAAATTTGACTCAGACGGGGCTGTTACATCTTAAAAAGTTATGTCACCTACGCACGTGATGCAGGCATATCGGGAAGTAGATTTATAGCTCCAGTGGTTTTTAAACTCGGCACTAAATGAGTACTAGTGTTCAGCTTCAGGCTTCGGCCGCTTTACCTCAGGGAAAGCATCCCCGTTACCAAATTACTAGGAAGGAGGGTGAGCCCCAGGGTTGGTCTGGGCGTTTTGGCGACGACATAAACCTTTTGCCTCTGCCGGGAATCGAAGTACGATCCCTCGTCTTATGTCCAGCCAGTAGCCTTGGACACTACACCGATTATCCTATCCGGACTTACGTCACATCACTATAGGTATTTCAATTCAGTTTACGTTAACAGTGATTACAGAACTCAAGGTGTGTTGGGATCCGTGAAAAAGTACCGGCGTGGTGCATAGTTAATGGACGACTTTGGGCAAATTATTTGTAGTGCCACAGAAATGATTAAGGATGCCGTAAATTATATAAAACTCAAATTACGGAACAATGTAACACGATTTGTCCCAGTCACTTCTCGCACGACATTTCCGTACGGCTACTCACGTACGCACGCAATTTCATTCCACTCCGCCAATCAGTACGTGGGGAATCAGTTGCGCTCATTGCTTCTTTCCCTCCCTATGTCAGAAGAGAAACCCCAAGCCGAGTACCAATAATGCAATCAAGACACGGGGTGATGAGACGAGACGGACCGCTGCACGCAAGTACAGGCAGGTACACGCAGAATAAGTGTGCTGGGTTTCTCCACCACTTCATGTCAACACTGACGGAGAGCGGTGAATGTTGCTGAATATCTGAGTTTTCTGGAATGTGACGTTTGACAAACATAAAAATTTTGATGTTTTGCTGGCCGTACATTTCAGTATATTTATCTTAGTAATTAACCAACTTGATGCACATTTTTTTTACAATAAGTTTATTTCATGCTTCTGCATGTTTCGAGCACATGTGCTCGAAACATGTAGAGGCATGAAATAAACTTATTGTAAAACAAAAATTTTGTGCATCAAGTTGCTTAATTACTAAGATAAATGAATATAAAAATGTCTGTATGAAGTATGGGGATGGTCTGCATTTGCGTTGTTGACTGGCTACTGGTATTAGTTGGATTTTGGGAGCCCTGGATGACACAAAAATTAAAAATGGAAATATCATTATTATGTTCTTTGATTATAACGGTGTTATGAAGTCGACATTGACATGTTGTAAGAGTATACAGTACTTGTTCTTATAACAGGAATTTGGCGACAACTGAAACACGAGAAGTTATGCGGGAGAACCTGCATATTTCACCCTGGTTAAGCTGTAGCATGAAGTTAGTCATGTTTCTATTCGTAGTCCTTACCAACCTAACTAACTAACTAACTAATCAATAAACCAACCAACCAGCCGACTAACTAAATCACTAACGAAAGAACGAATCTACCAACCAATCAACTCCGTGGAGCAGAGTTCTTCCTGAGAAGCCAACAAGTCAAGAAATACCCGCATTCTACGGCATCCGAGGGTTCACTACCGCATTCACAAGTGCCCGCCACCTGTTCTTATCATGAGCCATATCAATCCAGTCCATGCTCCCCATCCCACTTCATGAAGATCCATCTTAATATTATCCTCCCACCTACGCCTGGGTTTTCTAAGTGGTCTCTTTCCCTCAGGATTCCTCACCAAAACCCTGTATGCACCTCTCCTCTTCCCCATACGTGCTACATGCTCCGCCGAACTCATTCTTCTCAATTGGATCACCCGAACAATATCGGGTGATGAGAACAGATTATTAAGCTCCTAATTACGTAGTTTACTCCACTCCCCTGTTATCTCGTCCCTCTTAGGCCCAAATATCCTCCTCAGCACCCTATTCTCAAACACCCTCAGCCTAAGTTCCTCTCTCAATATCAGCAACTAAGTTTCACACCCATACAAAACAACAAGCAAAAAAATTATAGTTCTGTTAATTTTAATCTCTAAATTTTTGGATAGCAAACTGGAAGACAAAATATTCAGCACCGAATGATAGCAAGCATTCCCTGAATTCAATCTGCTCTTAATTTCTTCATGAATGGAATTTTGAATCGTTAAGTTTGTTCCCAAATATCTGAAATGTTCCGGTCTGTCAAATGATTTATTGCCTATTATAAGGCGTAATTAGGTCCTTCATGCTGGTCTCTAGACATGATCACATACTTCGTTTTCTCAGCATTTACTTCTAGAACAATCTCCTTACTAGCGACTGCTAACGTTTCTGTGTTTTTATTTACAGTATATGTACTTCCACCCAACATATTAACGTCATCATCATAAACCAGAAACTGGTGTGTACTATTTAATTCCAAACACTCCTGGTTTGCCTGAACCTTCCTAACGGAGTACTGTACAGCAAAGTTCAAAAGCAACCCATCTCACTTCGAGCAGTCCTTATCTTATTCTACAAGAGTCTTTATTTTTCGGTACAAGAATAATAATATAGCTCATGGTTTTCCATTTCGCTTTTCTACGGAGACCGCATTTTAAGAAACAGAGACCAACAGATATAACTAACTTGATCATGGGTTCACGGACGAAGCACCTTCACAAATTTGTACCGCAACAAAACAGCATCCTGCACCACGAAAATTACACCGCTTCTTATACAAAACACTATCATCCTTAAGCAATTGCATTTTATGTACATGGTTTTAACCGTTTCTCTGTTTTGTTTTAAATACACCAAAGGATATATTCCTGAAACAAACCAAACAAATATAATTGCCGAAATTCATCATTCTCTGAGTACCGTGCTTATACATAGAACTTTATTATTAACCGCATTCTTGAGGCAATTGCCACTGGATATCACAGCTGATGCTGTCTTTCTGTGCAATAAACTGTCGTTCTCACTGGCTCAATAAGTGGGACAGCCTATAGTTTATATGACTTGGTCCATGCATACCACGTCCAATCTATAGCAAGCATTCTAACCACTGTCAACATTCATTTGCCTGACAACAATCTGTCCGGATTTCTATCCGCACAGGAAGGTCCGAAATATTGCCATGTAGGAAAGTAACACCACAGATAATTATAAAATTAAGTCCACGGGACAGAGAACGGAGGATTATAAACTTCTTCTCTGAGCATCGTAACAATTTCATAATGACTTGAAAGTACACACAACTTAACAATTCGTCAAAAGCATTAATCAATCATGTATTGCACGGTAGACTTCCTCGAGGGATCTGGGTCTGACTGACTGGTTGGAGGTGTATAACAGAAGTCCTCCTGTAGCTGGCCCTCCCGGGGCGGGCACAATCTGACTGGCAGGTTGTCTGTTCTCTCCCCGGGGGTGGATAGAGCTCCGCGGGAAGCTGACAACCCCAGCGCAGAGCTTAGTCTTCTCCAACCGATCTGGAAACACTCACTCTAACAAATATCCGCTTGTCACTTTGAAGTACCTGCGCCCTTAAATGCCTTTCCCTCTGCTTCCTTTTTCTATGGCCATCTAATTAAAGGGAAAGACGAAAAATGTGCAAACGTCTTCCTTGGAAAGTATCATGGGTAAAGGCCATTTGGCATACGAAGGTGTAAATGGAAAGACAATGCTAAACTGATGTTAAATACATAGTGCGAAGACTGGGTTCAGGACAGGGTCCAGGGTGAGGGGGTCTTTTGTATACGGTAACGTGTATGAGGATTGCATAAAAGGAGGAAATTTTGTGATTAAACTATCAGGTCCCCATGAAATGCTTTTCTACATTGAGTAAGAGAGGCTACCAGAATTGATCACTATTTTACTCTTCTTTTTTACAAACTCCATTCCATTCCAATCCATCTATGGCGCTACAGCCCCTTCTGCCCTGGCCTCCCTCAGAAGATGCCTCCATTCCTCCACTCTTCTCTGTCTTCTGCTCGTTTCCCCCATCCTCGTATTCCTAGGATCTGTGATGCGTCCCTCCGGAAGACGTCCTCCCATCTTGTTCTTGGTTTTCCCACTAGTTTTGTATTAAGAAATTCCACATTAAGAACCCGTTGTTAGGGTCCTTTCATCTTCCATTCTTATAATATGACTCGCTCATCCTTGTATTCTAATTTCAATATCGTCCACGATATTTAAATCTTGGTATAAATTATAAATTTCACTATTCCGCCTAGCATGACATCGTCCTTTGTCGTGTATTAGGCCATAAATTCTTCTTAATATTTTCCTTTCAAATGTACATAGCATTTGTTCTGTCATTCGTGTTAGGTTTCAGATTACACTTCCAAAATACAGCACTGGCTTGATTAATGTTTTATATAATCTTATTTTATTACTTCGGTGGCTTTGTTTAGATCTAAATATGGTTTGCAGAGAGGCTTCTTTAGCAGCTAGGATTCTAGCTTTGATTTTTTCCGTTTCATCATCAGTATTATTGATTACAGTCCCAAGTATTTAACGCACCTAGCAACGCCAGTGTCATGATCTCTGTCAAAATTTCGCTTATTCATCTTGTTCTCCTACTGTGTATCATTGCTTTTGTTTTCTCGACACTGATGTTGAATCCTACTTCTTTAGGCTAATACAAATATCAAAGTATTTTGCTACCTTGTTACTGAAGCCGGTTTTTCTGCAAATTAGTAAGATAACAACTTGCGATAACATAGTATTACGCAGGCCAAGTCTGTCTTCAAACTTAAGAAACACGTAAATGAAAGAGAAAATGAAAAAAAGAAACGTAAACCAGTCGTCCGTCCGCATAACCATAGAATTACACTTCCTGTAGATTTAATGACGCTCTGAAATCACTTAAGAAAAGTCCCCAGCTTATAAAACCTAACATAATGACCGTTTTTACCAGGAATTTTAATACCTTCTACAAAGCAGTGAGCTTAATTTTTCCAGCAATACCCAGAAATGTCTACTGTCCGAAGTACTGTATATTTGAAATCATTTGTAAAGCTGTGGGCTATCAGACCATGATGTCAAAATAAAGAAGTTAAACAATATTGACACACCAAGACAATCCAGTCAAACGCAAATTATAAGAAAATTTAAAAATTATTCTAAAACAAAATTTATGATTAACCTGAGTTACGAAATGTGGGAAAATATCTTTTGTGAAAATGATGTTATTATAATATTCGGTAAGTTTCTTAATAGGTATCTAAGGATATTTTACTCTAGTTTTACTAAAAGAAAAATACATAATAAACCTAAAGGCAATACTTTGGATGACGATAGGTATAAAGACCTTATGTATTCACAAAAGAGATCTTTGTCTGCATTGTAGGAACAGCAATGACACAAAACTTCAACAGCACTACAAATTATACCGCAAAACTTTATCGTGGAAAAATCATATGGATGTCTAAACTGAACTCTGCATGTTATGCTGTCAGAAATGTAAAAGCTATCATGTCACAAGAAACTTTAAGGATGATCTATTTTTCCTACCTACGTTCTATTATGATTTACGGTATTTTTTTTGGGGGGGGGGGAAGGGGGCGGCAACTCGCCCTACAGTATTAATATTTTTAAGATCAAAAAAAGAATAATCAGAATTTTTGGGAATTCAACAAATACAGACTCTCGTGGGGAACCGCGTAAAAACCCCAAAAATTTACCTTTATATTCACTGTATATATTTATCTTATTATTATTTGTAACAAAAAACAAAGATAGATATAAATTAAATCAAGAGATTCATAGCATTAACACTAGACAGCATTCACCGTCACCCTCCAACGTAAAATTTAGCACCATTTCAAAAGAGAAGCCTACTATTTAGGAATTAAGATTTTCAGTCAGCTTCCGTCTAGTATAAAAAGTTTGTTTAATAAGATGAAATTATTTATACCTTCCTTTATAAAATTTCTTCTTTTTATCCCATACATGAATATTTTAACTGAAACAATAATTAATGAATTTTGTCTCATATAAGGTATTTTCTTTGTAATTATGTTTTTGTATTATAACTATTTTTATATTAATAAATAATATATCATACTTCAAACATTTATATATAATTGGAGCTATAGTTTATAGATTTTCGTCTCACAAAACGTATTAAACTTGGTGATCACAAATTGTTAAATACTCGATAATTTATTTTTCATTATTATGACTATTTATGTAGGTATATATATTTATTTATGTGACTTATTATGCAATCTAATGACTATTTGTATATACATACGGTTTTGTAACTTTGGTAAGGATCCTTGGAACGTGAATAAATGAATGAATGAATGAAAAAGCGAAGTTCTGTCTGTATGTAACACGCAGTACGAAGTTATTTACAATTCTGAGTTAAGCACAAACCAGCAAATATTTCTTGAACAACTTTGAAGCAACGTTACTTATTCAGCTTGCATAAAGAATTATGTCTGTCACTGTGGAGAGCAGACACCTGGAATCATTTTAAATTGATTCTTAATGTTCATGCTTGCTACACTGACAGACAAGAAAAAGTCTCGTTGAAAGGTAATGGAGTGAATGGAAGAGGAGGAAGGAAAGAATGAAGACAGGATATGGAAGAATCTGAGTATGCCAAAATGACGTTCCTTTGAGAAATGGGATAGATGACTTCCTGGGAGAATCACTGTGACATATGAGTGTGACTTACATTGTATGGATATAATGTGGTTTGTACAGACGTGAAACGCGTACAGAATTTTAGTCTGTAAATGTAAAGGGAAGAGGCGATATGGAAGACCTAATTGCAAAGGGATGAGTGATACTATAGGGAAGATTATAATAAAAGATTCGTCGTGAACGAATAAACAAGAGACGATATGCTGTATGGGGCGGTACGTATGGTGTACGTACCAACATTTTAACAAACACCTTCTATTCATTCATGGAGAAATTTTATGGATCATTTGATCCCAAGTTAGGACCATCCCTGAACAAGGATTCTTAAAAAAAA
>Ga0123355_10006172_pt1 | contig 17695 bp, 9 predicted proteins | sample TergutEmb28metaG_3_FD_89872 | JGI IMG/M metagenome (GOLD analysis project Ga0123355, IMG submission 89872) | Embiratermes neotenicus P1 segment gut microbial communities from Petit-Saut dam, French Guiana - Emb289 P1 | ecosystem: Host-associated > Arthropoda: Insects > Digestive system > Gut ...
ACCTGATGGCACACGGTGACGCACGGGAGGGGAAGTGAAGGGGAAAGATGCGAATGGAGTGGGTAGCCAGTAGTCTTGCACTGTACGTCGGAACACGGTCTATACAATTGCTGTCCGCTGATCGGCACTCCTTGGCTGCCAGCAGTCAACTGAACTGACACCCCGCCGATTTAAATGGACTCGCCTGTTTCGCTGAAAGGCCAAATCTGGTTTCTATGCGTGTGCCATCACGTTTCAAACGTGCTATACTTGAAGTTATTCCAGCATGCACTTAAATCAGGTGTCCACAATTTGTCCAAATATCTAGCAGCCACCTCAAAATTCTAGGCACAGGAAGAGTGACATGAAGAAAGTGCCATACCAAGGACCCACAAATATCATGCACCACATCATAAAATTAAGTGCACTTTGCACTCAGGATTTGTGCACTGGACTTGTCTCCTCCATTAACCAACATAATCCTGCCAATGACACACGTGTCCCCTCCATTTTCGGCACTGATATATTATAATAGCTTAGTTGAGAGAAATGTTATAATGCATAAAATGTACTGAAGACCAACAAATTCACTTTTAATTTTATTGATGTAATATGTAATTAAAATCACCCCACAGTATTAAATACTATATAATTTCTGGTAAATATCCACTGTTGAATAATAAAACAAAATATGGATGATCATACAAATATGAGAAGTTAAAATTACAACCATATTCTTGTTCTCAAAGAAATCGCCCTGAAGACAGAAACACACTGGTGACCATAACACACTGGTGACCATAACACAATAAAAGGACTTCAATACAATTAACGTGCATTTGTTAGTCTTTAATACATTTTAATGCATCTAATTAATGCATGGAATATGGCAAATATCTAACCAAATGTTACTGTATTTTGAACTTCCACTCTGAAATCTATTATATCACAGATTTATATCTGGGTATATGACCACTTCATCTACTGAAAAGCAACTCAATTCATTACTTTGTACTTGAGAACTACTACACTATCACCCCAATCACATACTGCTATAAGAGTACAGCAGATACTAACCTCAATTGGGTCAACATCATGTGAAACTACAACCAGCTGAGCCTTCTTCTGTTCTACTAATTTAGTAACACAGTTGCTTCCTTGACGCAAAACATTTGGTCTCTTTGTGGGTGCTTCCTCCTTCTTTGCAACCTTTGCTTCAGCTCGAGCTCGTAGTCTGGCCTTCTTTGCATATGCTGTTTCAGGTCGGTATTTCTCCAAAATTTTGAACAGTGCCTGAGCTGAAATAAATTCAACCCTTGCAATAACAATATGAAAATAAATAAAACCAGACAACCTTTACACCAAATTCCATTTAGAAAGGACTCTGCTTTCAATAGAAGTTTTAATCACTTTCTATACTATGCTAGAAACATGCAATGCTTATACTGTGGTGATGTATCTCAGAGATCTTGGTGGTAAAAGGTGTCTTCAGTATTCAGATAGCAAATACAAATATCATCATAAACACATACATCCACAGTATACATACTCTTAAAATATTTACAAGTGTTACTATAGCTCACCAACACACTGTGGTGTGGGATGTGCAGTGATGCATGTGGAATTCTGATGAGGAACTTCTTGGAAAAATACCCATTTCAGCCTGCCCAATGGCAAGCTTTGCTCTTCAGATGTTCAGTATTTTACTTTATTGCCACATGCTACTTGATCAGTAACCACACTCAAATGTTTTGTAAACTTCAAATTACTTACAAATAAGCAAAAAAAATAAATGATAAATTAACCCTTCCAATTACCCTTTCTCCATCCAGAAAGACAGTAAAAACTGTGACATTTATCCCTACGTGTGCAAATGTCAGTTATGCAGCTAACTGTAGTGCAAGGTTGAAAATCTGAACCACTGTACTGACCATTAAGAAATAGCTGAATTTCTGGTTGATACCAAATATGAGAAGCTGCACCAATGATATCTGTCCAGTGTTCCTAGCAAATCCATTTGGTAACAAGTTATCATGTGGCTGACATTCTACCAGCTAACAAGCTATGGAAGAGAACAAGCAATGAAGAGCAAACAGGAAGTGTGACATAATTAAATACTGCCACTGGTTGCAAACCAACCGGAAGTTGAAAAGTATGGCATGCTCTGCAATTTTGTCTGACCTACATTTTTCACTTTTAAACTAGCACCTTGGAAAACTACAGCTGGCACCTATAGTGCTAAAATGTACATATATAAGTGAATAAAGCAGTCTGCTAACAGCATATAGACACACAAATGAACTCAAACTGATAAATGCACAACCTACACAACTAAACGACTGAAAATTACAGTACCAGTCTGTTTGTCAACTGTTGAGGTGAACTGGTTGATAGGGGGTGGTACTTTAAGACGTTTCTGAAGTACAGCCCTCTGACGCTGAATTCTGATGTACTTTGGCCACCTTACAAATCTACTTAAATCTCGAGATGGTTGGATATCCTGACCTGGTAATGAAAAACAAAACCTTCAGTTATTCTAAATCAACTCAAAAGATTCATTACGACACATAAGTATGCACTTACACCCACTTAATATATGATTTTTGGTCCAGGAGAAAAGTGTAGGCATGATGGATATATTCTGACTTACCGATGCCGAAGTTTCTTGGTCTTTTCTCAAAGAGTGGATTGACGACCTTCTTTGGTTCAGCCTTCTTTACTGCTAAAGGTGCGGCTGCAACCTTCTTTCCTACCTTCTTCTTCGGCTATAACATATATTTTTAGGGTAAGATACCTTCCGTGGATCCAATCCAAAATGGTGGGCAAGTTATTTTTTTAAAGAAAGATGGAAATATTTACCACAGTCCCTATACAGAGATCCTCAAAGGCTCTTATATTAGCACAAATCACAAGGAGCACTTAAGAATGAATGTAATTTGAAACATGTTAGGCATTACAGTGTAATTTGTAAAAATGAGCTGCACTTGATGTCTTTTAACTGATAAATGGGTAATAGTACAATGATTTTGAGCATAAACATACAAATTCTGAAGACCAAAGTTACTAGCAACTAGAACAATAGATCAAACACTGTCAAAGAAAAACGTTTCTTTGCACTCCAATGGATGATGGTATATGCACAAATCTAACAGCAGATACAAATATGATGAATGAGCAAGTGAAATCAAGAAGTAGGGACTGAAGTGGTGAACTGATGGCAGCACATGTAGTAAAAGTCATACAACAAAATATTTTCCTCCACTATTTCCTGCCCATCATGTTCTACTGTCCCCCCCCCCTCCAAAAACTGCCCTTTCTTCACATGAATTTACCTACTGCATATGCATGCATGCACAAACCTTTGAACTGGTAAGCAGAAATCATAACATCATGAGGATAATGCTGACAAATGTTTTCAATGTTCCACAAATCCGCACAGTGCCAATGTCATTGTAACTCCAATACACACTATCAGTACCATAACTGCAAAACTGGTCTGTAGTTATTTTTATCAATTTACTTAGAACACACACACTAGCCTGAGTGTGGTGCACCATATATCCAGCAAGCAAGGCAACTTAATTTCAAGCTAATGTAAAGAAATATCCATATGAAATTGGTATATTCTCCAACACAATGAAGGCACCATTGGCCAAACTCCTCTAGAACAAGACAGAGTACCAATGAAATTGTTCCATGCTTATCTGTTGCAATACCACAACCAAGAATAAAACTCCTCAGTACAGTGGACTTCTAAGAAGTAAAATTATCTGTCCCAAATATTACATGCACACCACACTCTCCAAGAATGACCATGTACTCAACAAATACTTGCGGAATAATGGAACAAAAATTCAAACCTAAATGGATTACCAGTTTGTCAGTTACCATGCCTAAAATAAAAAATCCCAACCTTCATGCTATGGATGTTTTTTATAATGAATTCTGGGTAGAGTGAATTAAATTTTAAGTAACACAACTCTGGTGTCAACAAACAAACAAAATTGCACTGAACGCATACCTGAGGCCTTGGCAACAGGGTGAAATAAAATTATTATTCCATTTTCAAAACACACTGCTTACACTAACGATTAATACTTTACGCAGCCATTAAGAAATAAAACCTTGAAAATGTTACATTCCTTGTCTTATAATTTGTGTATCATTTGGACTATGGCACATTTGGAACATGCAAAGAAACTTCGGAATACTGATACTCAATGATAGGAGAGTACAGAACCTGCTGTCAACAGCACTATTCTAAACAGTACGATACACACTCATAATGAACATCTCATGGTAAATAAGAACGTCCACAGACTATGTACAAGCTCGCATACAGGTGGAATATATGAAAAGCCGCGGTCCAATGAGTAGCACACTGCCACTATTTCGACGTCTCGGCTTGAAAACACAACCCGAAGACGGGCTACACTGACAAGTTTTTAGCGCTTTTCTTCAACACCTTGGACAAAATGCCCAATAGGCTACAACCGCACTACCGTAACATTCTACACTATATTATCTCCGCAACTGAAAACGTTATTAAATAACAGATAAATAACTGGGAAAACAACGTGGTAGATCATTATCCAATACACGGTAGCACATATCCCCACGAAATGAAACTGTGCATCCTAACACAAAACGCCCTTACTCTGTACTACAGTACTCAATATGTACTTTCCATATTTGTAATATCAAAATATTTTGCAGCATTATAACGGAAGTATCGACCATGCATACACACCACAATGCTGCGTTTCTAAAACGCGAAGCTTTCTATCACTGGTGAAAACTCTGCAGCATCTATTTAAATAATAATCTTTCACACATCACTAACCTTCTTCTGTACCATTTTCTGTTCGTTACTTTATAGGATGGCCGATTATTGCGTAGGTTTACTCTACAAACACACCAAATTTTAACATCTCCCGTGCACAACCCACAGGAAGTCTTAACCATAAGACCATATATCTCTGCCACTCCGGAACTGTTGTGCGTTCACAACAGTCGACTTGTCAGAAATCCATCCGTGAAAATGCAGAACAAAAATCTCTATACCAGTAACAATTAGTGGACAATTGTTTTATAACTAGATATGTATTCGGACGCAATATACGTGATTTAATTAAGGAAAACTTTCATTCCATATTATGCGTATTTGAGTTATATACAAGTTCAATCGTATGATCCATGGATTGATCGATTTAGGCAGCTGATAGCAGCAATATTTTACCCTACTCGAACTCAGCTGCTGTTCGTCCATACCCAGAGGCATGGATTAACGAAACTACATATTCTGTGGATCAGAGGTTCATCGGCTGTCACAGATTACATGGCTTGATCTGTAAGTGCTAGAAATGTAATGGTTTCATGCCTTGAAAAGAAATGTCACATTCTAGAGGTCTGCCACAAAGCAAAGAAGCGTTGTTGAAGTCGTACACAACAAGATTAAAGGACGATGTTAAGTCTATGCTCGAAAATTTCGAAGGTAAGACACTTTTAAGCTGCATATACATGAATTAAGTACGCAAGGTTAAGATTTTTTGACATTTGGGGAATTGGGTGCAGAACGTTTCTCTCGAAAGAAGCTAGCATGTAAGTGGCAATGAAGGTGAAAACAATTCGTTATAATTATTGGTACAGGCCTATAACTCTTAAGTCGCCCAGCTTAACTTCTCAAAAATATCCCGTTGTCAAGGAAGGTAAGCGAGTCGAAGTTTATAAACGGTCTATTGAAAGGAAAATAGAGTGCATGCGGCTGATGTTTGGTTATGTAGTTCACGCTGCAAGCATTGCTGATTGTACGATGGTTGTTTGATGTGAGGAATTTTGGACACATCAAAATTATGACTATTGTGTGTAATATTGCAGAAATAGTAAAGCTGGCGAAAGGTGAAAGCGAAACTCAGTTGTCAAAGATGACTCAGAGTGAACAAGATACGTATGAAATGCACGTCCGAGCAGCAAATATTGTAAGTTGTACTGGAATAACTTCAGAATGTAATTATCAAATATACTACTTGTACTGTTTGAGTAGAATGGTAACCAATTTTTCTAGCATTATAGTTGAATTCCATATTAATACTTCTATATGTCATTAGACTACAAGTATTCAAGTGATATACTTGACCAGTAATTGCCAATCTTTTTTGATTCTGATAAGAAAGCCAACATGCCAGTGTATCTGTGGTCCCTTCATTTCTGCTGTATTCATGTAAGTTTGTGTTGAATCTTGCAGGTTACTTCTTTACATAGTTCCTGTTTTCAAAGGAGGTGTTTGTTAAATGAGATGTGCTACTTTTATCTGCTTCTAGGTACGAGCTGGAGAATCCTTAATGAAACTTGTGTCAGACATCAAGCAGTACCTCATTCTTAATGATTTCCCATCAGTAAATGAAGCAATCACCCAGAATTCTAAGTTATTTAGAACAAAACAAGCTGAATGTGATCAGAAACTGATGAGTCTTAGAGATGATATGGCTGCTGACTTATATGACCTGGAAGAAGAATATTATACATCTATTTACAAATAAAATCTTTTGTACACCGCATTGTGTTGTGAATATACTAGTCATACAGCAACAGTGTTTCCTGATTATGCTTATTATGACCCACATTCCCGATTCATGATGCTTGTTTATATGTACCAAAACATAGCTTTGCAAGATATACACATTCCATATGTGACTAATATTCTTAAATACAGGCAAGCTTCCATAAAGATCTCCTGTGAATGCATCTGCAGTTAACTCATTTTGCTTTTCTGTGTAAATGGAATAACGATTATTTCTCACTGTCCTGCCAGGCTTCAATTCACGAAAATTGGCACACCCAAAAAGAGGCTTTTACGCAATCTGTGTGACCGAACTTTGTCTTTTAAAACAATTTTACTTCGGTTTGAGAGGAAAATTGTATAAAATTATGGTGTTTTTGTCAAACATTGTGAATAGTTGCACTGATCCACATCTGCACTATGGCTGTCTTGGATGTCATGCCATCCAGTTGGTAGGTGAGTGCACACATTTTGGAAGAACCTGCTTCATTATCCACATATACGTGTTTTTCCTGAAGATGGAGGCAGCACGTTTGTCTGAAATTATACTAGTCAACCAAACTGTGACATTTAATCCAAGAAGACTAGATGCAGATCACTTCATAATGTATGAGTATTATGACTGGGGGGAAAGAGTAAAATGTGAAACAGTACCAAGTAATGATATTAACTAAAATGCTAATGTGCATGTCTTCCATCCTTTACCAGTTAAATTCCCAAACTAAACAAGGTAGAAAAGTAACTATGAATAAAATCCGTAACTTTTACATGTGTATCTCTGAAAATATGAATAGATGGCTTTATGCCCTGAACTTTACAGAGTTATTTCGGTAATTTGTTAACACAGGTTTTCACGTGGCTTCTGTGCGTTTGATGTGAATACAATGATTTTATAGGAACATAACCTGAACTATAAAAAAGTTCATCCTGGTACAGGCCACAAAGGCCCAGAGGGGGAGTAGATGTATAGCTCCGTTCTTTCTTTAAGCTCGGCGCTAGATGGGGTTGGGTGGTCAGCGCCATGCCCTGGCCAGTTTACCCCCAGAAAGACCTGGTACGCATCATATAAGAGGCTGGGTGGGGCCCCAGGGCCAGTCTAGACGGTGCGGAAAATTTCGCCCCCACCAGGATTCAATCCCGGACCGTCCAGCCCGTAGCGAGTTGCTATACCGACTGAGCTGTCCTGGCCCACAACCTGAACTACAGGCCAAACAAATAATTTTTATTATTTACTGCATTAAACTTGTCCAGGATTTTGAAAACATGAGAAAATAAGGTTAGAGCACTGGATCAGTAGTATACTGTGTGTTGATTTTTATCATTCTGCACTGGGAAGGAATCATTGGTACCTCTCAGAAGTATTAATGCACAGCTGAAGTTTATCTGTCATTCCTCAGTATGTCTTATTTTTTATCTGTATTTGCTTGGAAATACTTTACATTTGAATGGAGTCACAAATGAAATTCTACATGCTACATATTATTCATGAACAGTTCACAAAACACAAAATGCAATTTTCTGTATGCCATTAAGCATGTTATACTAAAAAGTAGTATTATTATGTACAAATGACTTACAGATTAATAAATTTACAGTACTGAAGATATAACAGACTTACAAAGAAATTACTGTATGTTCAGAAGAAATAATTACACCCCTAAAGTATACTAACTTGTTTGTAGTCACTGCTGTCAGAATCATACATCTTACAACTACACCTCTGATACAGAAATTGTTCAGCATGTGATGTAGATGTGCACTTCATATATTCAGCTAACAAAATGAAGTACAATATCTTTTCTTGGAATGCCAACATTACACTTTTACACACAACTTCACTTCAATAATTATTAATCATGGTGGAAACAGGAATGGATCATATCCACTACTTTATATTGAGCAATACAACATACTTATTACAACTATTAATCTTATTTCTCAAGTTATATGATTCTTCCACAAACAACCAAATACAGAAAAGTACAACATAAAAATGAGAGCTGTGTACAAGTAGTGAGAACATCTGTAAATAAATTAGGGCATAAAACAAGCATGCAGAAAAATTATAATTCCTTGCCTGTCTTTACCAATTTTGGGCATGCCTATCTTGGGATGCGATGCTGTGCTCCAGGTAAGTGGTTCCCACATTTTGAAGGCATGGTGTCACCATCTTCAAGTGTTCAAAGTCCATGAAGAATACCACAGTGGGTTAAGTAGTAGGATAGTCTTTGACTTGCTTAAGCAGAGGGCATAGTCCGATTATCTTAGGGCTACCATACATTCTCTGTTCCTTGGACATACCCCCTTTTTGACTCAAAATTTCTGTTCAGGCAGATTTCTTGCATTTTTATTAATGCCTGCATTTATGTGTTTTCTTAAAGCTTTTGAATATTTTAGTAGTATTAAAATTAAAATATCTACCACATTTTTTTAAAAAGAAATGTATAATTGTAATAATAAATTACCATGGTCCAAGACACAAAATAAAAGCATACGAGTTCAGCAGTTGACCTTCAGAATCTCTCAGAAAATGTTTGTGTGGAAATTCTGAAAAATTTGAATTCTGACAAAAAAGACGCTTAATGTCTTGCTTAGAATTTCATAACCCATGAAACTGAAAATTGTACTAGCAAAGACACATGGACTTGGTGAAGAGTGTGACAAATTCTGTGCTGAAATACACTGTACATACAACACTTATGTAGAATAGTTTGACAAGTGCACGAAACCTATGGAAAATTTCTATTGTGTCATGTGAGTGACAACTGACCAATGAACTGGAATGATGCAGAACTTTCTGTCCAATTCCTGAAGGGAGTGCCAGCTGATGATGGAATATGTTTTGACCACCTTCATCATCTGACAAAAATTATGGAAAGTCCCCTCAATTATCAAGATTTTACCATTTTCCTAGGACACCGGAAGTAGAAAAAATATTTTCAAATTAAAAAATGGCAAGTGCCACTCAGAACTGTTGAAGATTTCAGTTATTTACCATCACTCATAATAAAATGGTAGAGTGATTATTCTCAGAGAGCTTTCATTCCTACAGAAACAATTTCAAGGGAATTTCTGGTACAGACTGCTGTACCTTCCTGAAGAGCAATAATTTTTGCTTTTAATTTTGTACATTTTCTTTGAAATGTCAATGCCAGTTTTATTTAATAAACCTGTAACTACTTATCCTCCTTTTTATGGCTGATAAGCAGAAGATGGCCTCTTTTCTTGTGATGAATGTATGATAACCCTAAATCAGGCCAACTACTTAACCCACCCCAGCATTCTTCACACACCTTGAATCCTTAAACATAAAGGCAACATGATCCTCGTAATGTTAGGAACCACTCAGTCAACAATGCGGTGCAACATCACAGAAGTCCGGATTCCTTCATTATGCCACTGTGTAAACTTCAAAACTCACCAACTTTCAGTCTGGTTTAATAGTGGACAACCCCCTACCCCTATTTTTTTTTTAAAGAACATAATGTTACTTCACTAATGCATCTCTTTTTAGGGAAGGATAACCTGTAGACTTATCTAATTTTCTATTTACTCAAAAAACATTTAGTTTAAGTTGATGTAATATAACACACTTTAAATTGTTCTCATTTGGCTGTTATTCTTTGATGGATAAAACAGTGTTGATTGTATACCAGACCACCAACTCATAAACTAGATACAAATTAATAGTGGTCAGTCAGCAACTTGTATGCAGCAAGGTTCTTCGGCTATGATGGGCAGCCAGCCTTGTATGAAGTGACCTGGTAACCTTTCTTTCAATAGAAAATAACCACTTGATACAGATGTATTTGAATTAACAGATGAATAGCTACAAACTGTTAACTTTACTGCAATGTATGTAACATGAAATGTTCCAAATGTCATCAGCCATTACAGAGGACCCACTACCAGTGTACTGTAGCACTTGCAAAACAAGAGGACATTAGTGGAATTGTCACTTTGCATTGTTACATTGCAAGTCTGTAGTTGGATTAATTTACACAAGAGGTGGAGTTTTATATTACAGTTACATTCCTACATCTTGCACCTTATCTAGAATTTACTATATAATGCGCAAAAATTACATGTTATTTTTCAATATGTTTTCAACCCCATCTCAATTTGGAATTTTTTTCAGCTTTACTTACATCTGTACACAGTCTCATATATGGAATACACTGCTCACATTCCAGTTACATACATTCTTCAGATACAGAATATCAATAAGGAATATTAAATGAATATATACACAATATTCCAGAATGGAGCAAATACAAAGTCCATATAAAATGTCTCTAACATGGAAGTATGCACCAACACTCTGTCCCATTCTTTATGTAGAACAGCATGACAAGTGTTTGATACACCACTGTAGGCGAACAGTCATACACATACAAATGAAAAGACACATAAATATATTATTAAAAGAAATATCACAAGTGCTTTACATATACTTGCAGGAAAAAACTCAACTCTTTTGTGGTTTATGAAAGTGGGATTTGCACAACTCCATTGGCAAGCATCTACATTTACTGGTATTCATTACATCATCAGAGAACAAGAGCGAACTCATGTATACACAGTGATGTAGCTAGGTTTTTGGCTCCTGGTGTCATTAGTCACAATGCACCCCCCCTCCCCCCCACTAAGAAATTATGAACTTTAACAACCATGATATAATTTATTGAATTTTCCTTTTATTTGGCTCAATAATATAACATTTGCTGAGCACAAAAGATCACTTTTCATTTAACGTATTTGTTTTGCCACCTCTTGGACTCTGGCTACACCCCTGTACACACAAACACACACAAAATATTACATGTTTCAAGTACTTCAGTTATGACTTAAACATTGCTCTCACTCACAAGCCTACAGCTTAATCTGCATAAAGGGCTTAAATTGGCAGAATGGAAGTCTAAATTAGAATGAGCTTACCTTTTAAACCTGTTCTATGTTTTGTTCTTCCAGTTGGCACACTACACATTTCCAGTTAATTTGTTATAAGTTAAATTTAAACCAACATTTTTATGCCATTTCCTACACCTAACATGCATATAAATTATTCATATTGTATGGGAAAATACCAACTTTATTGCATAAATTAAATTTCAGGTAATAAATATAGGATTTAAAACAGTAAAAGCGGTATGAACCAAAGCATGTGGCCAAACTAGTATATATGGATCACACATTTTTGTTCCTGTAGTATGGCAGAAGGTAGGATCTACACCATTCCTTACAAAACAGTCCACACAAAAAGTTTCTGTGTTACTCTACAGAATGCACATGAAGTTTTCCTATGACAATTCCAGTGGAAACATAAAATAGAGCTGGTGGATCTGCACCCAAAATGTACATAGGCCCAAAATTCTTTACTCATTTTTGTGCAAATTCCCCACCCTTTCATAAAAGGATACATTCTCGTATCAAAATACTGTAAACACAAGACTTCAAAACACAGCATGTTACTTACCATGCATGCAAAATCTTACGGATGGGATCTTCAGTTCAAATCTCGGTGTATGACACACGAATAAAAGCCAAAAATTCTACCTACTCTGACTATAACATTTATAAGAATCCATAAAGCAAATTTATTATACCATATCTGAACTAGAACAGGACAAGGTGCAGTCTGTTTAGAATAAATAGGATATGTTATACATATTTTAATCACAATGCTGAGGTGGAACACTTATATCATCATCACCAGTATGCCACATGCTTCAGCAGAAATGTAAAAAGCACACGATTTCCTATCCACTTGTCATTATTTGTCAATTATCACTGGAATGGGGAGACTGACCATTTTGAATGAATCCACAGCCATACAAATGATAAGAGTAATAAATGCATATCCAAGAAAAAGAGATGGCAAACTGTAATTAGGTACAATATCCAAGTCTGGTTTGTTACAAGTAATTTATGGATTATACTACCTGGCAAAAAGACTATAAAAAGTAGGTAACTTAAAGTACATCACTCCTTGAATTTAGCCAGATTTTGTGTCATTTATGCAAACCACATTCTGTTCTATCTTAAGTCTGTTACTTCTTGCTGTATATTGGATCTGAATACTGAACAGTGCTTATATAATGATGCATAATGCATATACAGTATGTATCAGATATACTTCTAATGCATGATGAAATGAGTGACACTTGTGCCGTCAATCTGACGAAGCTAAGCAGAATGACAGCAAATCATGTCTGCCATCTCCTGAAGTGACTAAAATCTATAAAATACCAATTTCCACAACTGATCATCAAATTGTGCAGAAAGATTGTTCAAATGCAATCCATATGGGAACTGTTCTGGGTGAAGAAATGAAGGCCATTAAATAAGGTCCCTCATCCTATTGACAGGGCAGTTGATGGAAACCCTCAGCAAAGAACTCCACTGGCTACTGATCATGGTCTTGACATGTCTGTCCAAGGGTAATTATGGCCATGAATTCTGAATGTTTCTTGTGACTTCCATTTCTGAAGCTGGAAGAAGTTTTTACTTTTTATACACCCAAATGATGGCCATGTGGTAAAGTCTTCTGATTACCTGTTAGAAAACTATGTAATGAAATATTCAGATTTCCCTTCCACACTGTGGGCTGACTTTAGTTCATCCACAATGCAGATTACAACAGCTGTGAGTACTTCCATTCCAAACTTAGCATCACATTTCATTCTGCATGCCCAGACATATACTTCAATGTGCACAGGCATTAAAACATGTGGTGTAAGACATATATGAAACATTGGGACAAATATATGAGGAGAAGACAAAATATGCTGGATAAAAGACTTGTAATTTTATATTAAAAATTTTCCATTCAACTATGTTATATTCACAAAGAATCAAAACCAGCTTGTGGCACAACACTCCTTTTTATTTTTAGTTAGATCTGTAACATGTTTTGGCCAGATTTATTGGCCATCTTCAGGGAGTCGTATGCAGAGATGTTGCCAATTAGAATTATCTCATGGTTTTATAATTGTTGTTGTGTTTACAATTATTAAATTATAAAAACTGGGTTGAAGTAAAAATACATTTGGAATATAATTAATATTTTAAATTATATTTCAACTGTATTTTAACTACAACATGATTTTAATAATTTAATTAATATAATTAATTATATTCCAGCTGTATTTTAAGTACAACCAGATTTTAATAATTTAATTAATATTTTAAATTATATTCCAATTGTATTTTAACTAAAACACGATTTTAATAATTTAATAATTATAAACACAACAACAGTTATAACCACATGAAATAATTCTAAGTTGAAACATAGCTGCATATGACTCCCTAAAGATGGCACAATAAATCGGGCCGAAACATGTTGCAGATCTAACTACAAATAAAAAGGAGTATTGTGCAACAAGCTGGTTTTGATTCTTTGTGACAGACACATAAATTGAACAATAGTCTGAGCCCACCAAAAAATCTACCGTAAAGAAACATTCAGATGGAGTCTTTGAACACAGACTGTAAGCATCCTTCATAAAATTAGAAATGAAAGACTTTCCAAATTGTTACCATTACACTCTGAACTGTAGTTCCAAGCCATAGCCACCAGTGGAGCTGGGTAAGATTGGACACGAAACATACGTCGTGAAATTAAGTAAGAGCACATACAAAATTACATCTTTCGTGCCTTTGTGCCCCTATGTATGTATAAGGAAAAGCAAAGAACAAGGAGGCTTATTTAATCCACAGGCCCATCTCCAACAGGGAGACATGACTAAACGGAACTTTACTGCTGATAATCTGTAATCATCCCTGAACTGTGTTGGCCAATTGCCTGGGGTTGAAAGTTCTAGAAATATTACATTGGTGGAACTTGAAATTACGTTGGATGATGCACATCTGTGTCTGTTAAAATTCTGATGCACATACCATCACCCCATGAGCTCTTGGTCTCCATATTGTCTTTTATCTCTGGCAAGCATTCAAAGCATTCAGTGCACAGTAGATAGTCACCTTGTGAAGTATCATAAAATTTTATCAGTGAAGTGATTTCCATGCCAACCAACATAACTTGTGATAATTAATCAATAACTGGATAAGACAGAATACAGATCCGAACATTCAATAGCCGGAATTGAGAGTCTGAACTGTGTTAGGCCATGTTATTTATATAATGCTTCACAAAAATCCACACAACTAAAAAATATCACTGCAACTTAACAACCTATCATCAGCATTTACTACGACAACAAAAATCAACCTGCAGAATCCTTTGGACCCATCAAACTGAGAACAACCCTGAGATATCAAAGTATGCCCTTTTCCCTTACATTAAAATACATTAATTTATGGTTGTTTGCCCTTAATTAATTATGACTTGGGGTACTCAACAAAATTAACTATACCTACATTTTTAGTGCAGACAGCCCTAAGCCTGTGAAAAATGGGAAGACTTGTATTGAGTGTGCAACTGAATATGACCTTCTGAAAACCATCAGACTGAGTTATTATGTTGTTTTGATTGCTGGGCTGAATTAGTATTTTCAGAAAATAAGCCCTCAATTCAATTAGGCAGAATCACTCTTTCAGATTACAGGCAATTTGCTTACAGCTCCATTATGGCATATTCAGAAGAGTTTGAGAAATCCTGTGATATCCACACTACAATTCATAACTGGCACAGAATTGCAGGGTATGTCAACAAACACATCTGGCTGAATGAAACTTCCTACCCCCATACCCGGAACTACAATATGCAGGTCAGATGTTACAGCTGTCTGTGTACCATAATTAAAAGTACAAGTGGCTGTCCTGCAATGCATAACCATCACCATAACAAATATTAGTACTTTTCACTGCATAACTAGTCACACTAATAGACAAATTGTGGTAAAAAAAATTAACCGCTTCTACAATACAACTGCAACTGCAAAATTCAAAATCACTAGATAATGTGCAAACAAACTAGCAAATATTAAAGTGATCAAAATGAACAATAAATATACATCATTAATACAAATGTAAACATCAAAATGGAATAGGTCAACAAGAAACAGAACAAAACTGCTTTCAAAGCAATGACCAATCAATCCTCAGTACTTTCATGCAGTCCTCATTTAAGAGACAGATTTAAAAATAACTGACAATGTAGTTTACAGTACGAGCGTACCCCATCTTTCATCCACATTATCACAATTAAATCTTATCTAACTACTTTCAAGGACAAACGTTTAAAACATCAAATATCAAAGAACACAAGTTTTTCATGAATACAGTATATGATTCATTTAACATCACATGACACCTAAAAATTACTGGTGTTAAACTGTCCTTATAAATTAATGACTTCATAACCATAAAAACTGGAAAATATCAACTCCCCATATTAGTATCCAAATGGAAGGAGAATCACTATTACCACAATCAATAAATACAACATGCATATACTCCTCATAAAATGTATACTGAATATCATCTAATATTTTCTTGTAAATTTTGGTCTTAAAATAACCTTGCAAGCAGAATATGTTAATAAAATTGGAACAGATGTCTTCTTTATAAATGTGAACAATCTAATATTACATATAATTGACACTGTTAATTTGCCGAAATTGCAATGGAAGATTGCTACTGTAAGTCAACTTCCAGAGCTGTGGCTGTTGGCAGTATCAGTCAGGTCAGATGTGGTGGTGAGGTGATATTTAGATGTCTTTCATGAACTTGCTGATGCAATGTCAGGAACTTGTGGTCAGCTTCTTCCATTCTGCATAACTGGAACTGATTCTGCATAAAAAGAACAATAATTCTGAGGCTAAACATATGCTTATTACAATACATTAAAGGTTGCAGGACAAAGAATTTAAGTAAAAAATCAATGAACAAGCAGCTGTGTGACAAGACACATCCACAATAGAAATATTACTAATATTATTCACATTTTGTGCATTAAGTATTCATATAATTCCAACTAAATGCACTAAATGCATGAAATATAAATAATATTAAGACTGTAACTGTCCAACAGGCAAAATCAACCTGTATTTTTATAAACACAAAGGAAAAATTGTTGCAGATAACTTTGGCCAGCTGTTTGAACAAAATATGCAAAATGAATCGATTGCACTTAGTTGGTATTACATGATGAATTCCTACTATTTTCAATCAGTGCAATATGAGTTTTTAAAAAGGTCAGGTATCCAAAGTTTTGAAAATGGAACAAAATAATTCACATAATCTAAATATATTACTGGAATTAATGACAGATTAATCCCAATTTAAATAATTTGAAATTACAATTATTAATGGGAGTTTTTTAGTTTCAAAAGAACAATGTCAATCAAAAAGGCTATATGGATTCGGCACAATCTTTATCAGCATACGTTACAGGCTATGCATCATCTAACTCACAGCATGGCATTTTAGATTCTTAAGCCATTTAACAGTTCCTTCTAACTATATAAGTTATACAGCATTCAACAGAATGACCAGGAATGATAGGTTGGAAAGGATGTGGAAGGAAGCCCTACTTGAAAGAATTATCTTAGCATTTTCCTGTAGGTACTGAGAAAAACCACGAAACTTTTCGGTCAGTATAGCTGGATTCTTAGCACCTCAAACATGAAGGAGATGGGCCAACCACCAAACTGTGATATTGGCATCTGAGACAGCTTGATAAGTACTTAAGGTTGTGATCTGATCACAAATTCTATTGTGCTTTCAGCCAAATACACATTAATGTAAAATAAAACATATAACGACATTTCATAGTTTGTTAATTTTGAAATAAGACCTTCTAAAGGAATTACAGGCATTAAAGCAAATGAGATCAATATACACCATGCAAGAACCATGTGATCAAATAGGTGAATTGTGAGCACAATCTAGTAAGCTACAGAGATGGTGCAATATGGGCTGTAACACTGATATGCATAAAAAAGCTTCCAGAACGATAAAACATATATCTTTTGTAGGAAGGATAATACTGCAATTGTATGCCAAATCTTTGTGAGTTGGATTCATCTAGTTCAAGATGATCGAGTAGTAGGCATTTGCGAACAAGGTAAAGGAAATCCTGCCCCCCCCCCCCCCCCCCCCCAAAAAAAAAAGGAGGGAGGATTTTTTTCACCCAGCTGAAATTTTGTATGTATAAAAAAAAACAAAAACTCCGCACATAATTTTTTTCTC
>Ga0123355_10006173_pt1 | contig 17694 bp, 9 predicted proteins | sample TergutEmb28metaG_3_FD_89872 | JGI IMG/M metagenome (GOLD analysis project Ga0123355, IMG submission 89872) | Embiratermes neotenicus P1 segment gut microbial communities from Petit-Saut dam, French Guiana - Emb289 P1 | ecosystem: Host-associated > Arthropoda: Insects > Digestive system > Gut ...
AAACTGCATTTTGAAGAGAAAGAAACGGAGAGTATATATCATGTTTAAAATATTCAGTACCTGTATTTGTTGAATAAATATATAAAATGCAACGTTTAGAGGTTAGCGGTGCGGTACGACCACTATAGTGGTCGTTAGGCGTCAAAAGGTTAAGTTCCTGTCTCACAATTAGCACAGAGATTTCCATTACAAAGACCAACTGATTAATGATGTTGACGAATTTAATCACTCGGTACTGATATAATCATTTGGAACACACAAATACTTCGTTAGTGAAAAGCTTAATTTTATTACTGAAAATAATGGTGGTATAAATAGTAACCATTAGCTTTAAACGGATAAAATGATATTGTTCTGAATCTTATCTGTAGTCGTTGGTGGTCGGGGGGGATCCACGTGTTAAAGGAGGAACAGCAGAGGGCGGAAAGTTAGAGCGGAAAGGCATTATAACTGGCGACAGAATGCGTCAGTTGCGAGCGTTGTAGTTAAACTGGGTCTGTGCAATGCTCTTTGGGCTGGGCGTTTAAAAAAAAGCTCAATTAATTCAAGGTGAGTTCTGAGTTTGATGACAATTGGAAGTATCTTGTATCTTGAGATAAGGCCAGCAGAATTTTTACGTAGTGGTGAATTGTGTGACTTTTAAAGACAATTTGGTGATCTCCAGAACTGGAGGCTTAATTTTGATGGATTCAGACACACAGGACCGATGTTGACGCCCTGTGTCAGACATCAAAATCACGCACCCTTTCATGTGGTGGCCCATGAAGTAACAATTTGTTTGATCATGTTAATAAACTCTGTGGTCCCAGCGACCTTCGTATGAAGTGCGGTACGTAGGACTACCGCAAATTACAGGCCAACACGACTGTTTGACCGAGTCGTCTGATAATACAAAACCGCCAATAATTCACATGCATAAAATTTACAATTTAATCCATCAGGAAGACATGCAGACTAGGCTTGAAATAAATGTAGGTTTGAGATATGCTGGACATTTAGCGAACAATCGGACATATCTTCCTTCTGCTCGCTGTTCTTCCCCTTCTTCTTATTTTACTTATTTTATTCACCCCTTCTCTACTTCTGCCACATTTCCTTCCCTCTTTCCGCTTATCTTGTCCTATGTGCCCCTGCCAAGTCTTTCTGCTGTATTGTTTTTTATTTTATTTCCTAGTGTTCTTTACTCTTATTCCTCAGGTCTTCTTATTCTTCCTTCCCATTACGCACTGTATATAATGTCGCAAATTGTTATTCAAAACGTCTCAATTCTCGTCAAATTCCACGGTCAGACTTCTTCTTCAGGAGCAAACACTTCCTCAGCTGCAGAAAAAATCAATCGTATTTTAGAAAACACGAGGCTAAAGATGAAACACGAATTACTAAAAATTTAGTAAAACTCACGTAGTGGCCTTCTAAATTACTTCAAAATTTATCCTGTAGGTGAAATATACATAACTCTGAACCTTCTTTATGTAACTCTGCGAACCGTTCTGTACAGGAGTTATTCCCCTACACAGATACTATCTGCAACACGATACTTGGGATCCTTATATATCGTGAACAATACAGCCGGCGCCTTTTCTGCTGTTGCATGTGATAACAGGAATCAGTAAGATAAGAGGACGTACACAGAGCACTTCGCACCATCAACACTGGCCCAAGCTTACAGCGAAACAGATAATGTGGGCAAGCTTGGCATATGGCGTTAACACAATGTGAAATTGTACTAAATTAATTTACATGTTTAAAACTGAGAACCGACGGCGTGTTAAGCCTGATCATTGTATTCTAAAATTTTGGGATTTTGTAATTTATAGTGCAAAATATTGACACAGGAAACAAGAATTAGCATTTTATATCAGTGATCTGAAATATCATTTTGATTTTACGAATGAACTATGAGTAAAAAAAGATATTTTTGTGTCTAGGAATCGTGCATTGGAAACTTATGGGAAAGTGAAGGTATAAATCCATTTATATATGATTCATTCCTGAAAACCGTTCTGGGGAAACATAAAGCTTTAACAGAATTACTAAACCTCTACGATATGATATTTACCGAACTTGTGTTTCCACCCGGTGGCATTTACGAAATATAATCATTCAAATACTAAGACCATCTCCAATCGCTCTGACTCAATATGTGATATACATGGTTTAAATTATCTTAACTTTAAACAATTCTAAAAAGTTTGTCCTGGCTTTAAAATTAATGACAAATGTATTAGAAAGTATGTCCGTTATGTTCGTAGCAAATTATTTTCAAAATAATTTCGCCTTAACCATGTGATATATTGACAGCAGCAGCTGGTAACTGGTTGTCAGAATACCATCACAGTTTCGCGCCGTTTTTACTCCCTACGTCTTTCCCTAGTGCACATAACTATGCCAGTTTTCATGGTTCTAGTGGCCGCGACAGAAGAAGCGGAAAGTTTGATTTCAGATCCTTGAAATGTAGCATTACTGAATTTATGTTGTTGCTATTTTGTAGCTGGTATCTGTACTGTGTCCAAGTACATCAACTACTTCCCATGATATCTGGAAAATAAAGTTAATTTTCCGAGTGACTGTGTAGTGCAGCTACCAGTCCAAGATTCTACATTTCAGTAATGTCATATTGTTTAATATTGTAACAGCCCTTGTACACGGTACAGTACATTACAAACATACGTACGTTCAAAACAGATCGGGCTGTTTGAGAATAGGGTGCTGGGGGTGGGGGTGGGAGTGGGGGATGTTTGGACCTAAGGGAGACGGTGCAACATGAGGATGGAGAAAGTTGCACGAGGAGATTCGTGACCTGTACTGTTCACCGTGTTTTACGAGGACCACGTGTATGAGGATGAGACGGGGTGGAGTCATTGCGATTAAAACGCGTAGAAATTTCGGCCTGAAAATCGTAAGGGAAAAATCACAGGTGTAAATGGAAAGATATGCTGGACATCTGCGTAGGCTTTAAATCGTGGGATACCTCTGGTGTTCTGTGGTGGACCTTGGGTTGCATAAACACAAGGGATTTACACAAAATCTGAGCAACAGGCACTCTGATCCAGTTGCTAATGGGTGAGGATAATTGTTCTGTGGGGCCAAATTTTGACTGAAAAATCTGTCCAAAGTTACGCCACGACGTTCGATTTAAGTATTACTTTGCAGGACAGTAATAGACTGGACACCCTTGAGAGGTTCCGTAATAGGAGAGTTTAGCGTACGGGAGAGGGAAGCAATTTGTGCGCTCTATCAAGTCGGCGGTAGAAGCAAATACGGCAGCGGAATTACAAACACCGTGACCAAATTGTAGCCCGCTTGCAGCAGCGCGACTGTCGCTGTTGTAGTGTGGTCGGTGCTATTACTGCCACAGGCGGCTTTAGCCCAGCTATTTAGAAATGTCGCTTCAGGTACTTCAAACAAGCGTCATGGGGTTAAAACCGTCATGACAAATCAGGAACTTTGTTTATTTAGGTAAGTAACACTTGGGCTACGAGGAATGAATATTGAAGAAGAAAGAGTGGCATATAAGGGATTCCTTAGGTACATGTCAGGAGCAGCATTGCAAAACAACAAACATGGAAGGAAAGGTAAAGATAGCTCGATCAGTTTGGGAACAACATGCAGGACTGAACACAACACTACGTAAAAACGTTATCTGGAAGAAAAAGAAAGAGATGACAATGCTACTTTGAAAACATCTTAACGTCATCGGAAGTGGCTAGTGGCGTCAGGTTCTCCAGTTCAAAAGTAAGGCGCCTTATTTGCGGCTAATGCAGCGACAATGTTGGTAGCTCAGTCCATGTCTTGTCGAAATATGAAATAATAAGTTGGAAAGGATGTGGCATACTGCAGTCGTGGCTTAATGTGAGATTACCCGAAACTTGTTTGGAGGGACTGAAGAAAAACAAGAAGAATCGCAGGGAGGACGGACGTTCTTCAGGCAAGATTTTAACACCGGGACGTCCGAATACGGAGCGGGAGTGCTGCATGGACTGAATAAAGCTTATGCTCTCTTATTAAAATTCCAGACTATAGAATTTATGGCTCTGTGTGCTATAAAACACAGGTGTCATGGCACGGCATATAGCAACTACTGTAACACTCAAAAATTTGAATTTTACCCACACTGTCTATTTATGTGCCTTTTATGATTGTCACAATAAAACCATTATTCGTCAATCAGCATTAACTAACTGGTCTTTGCATTGGAGAAGCTTTCTGTTTCCTGTGAGGTACAAACAGAATTTACACGGATTACGATGTGTCTTAACGTTCAGAGGGTTAAAAAACCTTCGACAGGGATGGAACTATGTAAACAGTAGCTTTCTAGTCTGCTGGTGCTTGGCGACACGAGCAGGCTAGGCAAACTCATTTTTACATAGTTACCGTGGAAACCTCGTGACCCGAGCAGGAATGACACTCTCACGTAAGTAGTTACCGTGGAAACCTGAATTGGTGGCTTTCGTTATACATCAGCTGCGCACCCGTGAGACTGAATTTTGTGTAAGGGGTCTCTCGCCATCTGGAACTCCAACGTGAGAATGTGACATTTGGATCGGACGGTCTGGCAGTACTGAAGCATGGTGTAAGCTATGGATGATAAAAAGACTCTGGTCCCAGGTTGTTCAGTACAACAGGTCAGGGCTGCCAACTGCATTATAGATAAAGACTACTCGTATCAGCTCATGTTCACATCTCAGTACAATTACTGAACGTATTCAACATGTTCATTTCTAGATAAAATCAGATTTGGCCAATAATGCTAATTTAAACAGAATTTTAATTCTTCCCTGTAATCTATATGGTATCAACTAGAGACAGTGTCGTTACATAAAGCATAAATTGTGACATATGAGGTTTTCACAGCAGTGTTTCTGATCATTCGCGTCTCCTGGGACAAGAACTATCCCACAGGACCTGAATCCCAAAACCTATTGCTGACAACAAGCTTCTCCGTACAGATCAGTAGTAATTGTTTTCTTTCTAACTCTAGCCACTGCTTAGTGCGGACTGCGGGAAATGTCGTTAAGGAAATCATACATACTTAACAGGCTCTCCTCAGGTAAACAGTACCTTAATTAGGCCACACCCTTACAAACTATTTCTTGTACTCTGGTCACCAGTCATCATATTATTTGATGTTATAATATGAAACACTGACAATTTAATGCAGCCAATGAATTCTAACTAGCATTATTCCAAAACCAATCACATTACATGTATAAATTCTGCCCTCTATATAAATTATAACGAACAAGGACACCACCATTGAATGTGGCGAGCTGCGTATTCCCTGCGAAGAAAATGCAAGTAGGTCTTCTTTAATACCTCTTTGTATATTGCTCTATAATGGCATTGAAAGAAAGCCTTTACAGCACTGCATGGAGTAACAACGTGGTTAATCTGAATTTTACTGAATTTATATTCTACAAAGCATCATGACGACCGTCTTACACATTCAACCCTGTATTGTACAAGCAGGTTTGGATATAGACCGCTTTATGTACTACATCCCTTGAGGTAGCCTATAGCAGTGGTTATAAAAGCTTGGTCCGCCGTCCCACAAGAATCCGCGAGATTATTTTCCTTCCTGTTATAAGTCAGAAAAAAATATTACACTTAATGGTTGTAATAATTACAAATTTTTTTCGCATGTAACAGTGATATCATACAGTGCAAATTAGACGCACTGTAGGAACATTTGTTTCCTTGGACGAGTCCTAAACTGTTTTATTCTCATCATTGTGAGTTAAGTCAAAATGTTAATAACTTCTTACGTAAACTTAATATAGCCTTTTAGATTTCAAATAAGTTTCTTGTTTGTGATGACTGAAAATTTACATGTCACTGGTATTTGGGCCTTAGAGGTCCAAGATTTGAGACACTTTGGGAAATGTGTTCGCACACTTAACGAGACATTGTACAGGGTCAGTGGCACGAGACAGATTGATAACCATTGGCTACGGCTAATACTGGGGGGAGAAAACGGATCCTAATTAGCTCTTCCTAGGGATGTCGTAGTTTGCTTTGCCAGTATCGCAATATATACGCTAATCGATATAATGTCACAGAAGGATGTGGAATCCGAGTTGTTCCTCACGAAGACAGACAGACACACATGACCAATTAGAGCCCCTTTTCGCAACTGTTTTGCAAAACAGACCAATAGATTGTGAAACGGGATTAAAATGGCATAAAAAAACCTTACCGCAATTCTTGCATTATCTCTCTAACGATGGTGGCTAGCGTGCGTACTGGATGGAAAAAGGAAACAGCACAGTTATAAATAAATGAATAATTAATTAATATATATATACACATGTGTGTATATACATACGCATATTTATTTCAGAAAGGATAAATTAATATGAATTGTCCTAATTTCACTTTCACGTTTAAAAACGCGAAGGTTTATTATTGAACCAAAAATTCGAAATTTAATTTCCGCGCGTGAATTTTTCCGGACTTAAATAAACTTAACATCACAACAAAGTGCAAATTTTATTTAAAATACCACAAATTAAACTCTCGAAATAATTCATTTTCAGATCATAAACTAGTATCAACTGAAACAAAAGTATACCACCATAGTTCACTGAATTTTTATGGCGCGTTGTCTCACATTATGATTTTTATAATTTTAACAAAAATAAATTTTAAATATGCATGTTCTTCTCTTGATACTATTACATGATTTCCATGAAGGTTGTGTTTAAGACTGGCAAGAATTAAAGAAATCAGTTCTGTAACAGTTATACTGTAAAATATTCCGTTTTCTCCCTCTCGTTGTTATGACCTGACGTTCCTGAAACCAGTCTTTTAGACCAAAACTATTGCTAGAAAAATCGTACGTAAATATGACACACCAAATTCAGTGTAATGTAAGGGCAAAACTGTGTTCCCTGTGAATGTTGAAATTATTACATGACCGCTACGGTCCTGTGTTTGGGCAGCTTGTCTATGGCCTTCATCTGAAGTTCCACTCCGTTGGTCTATGATGTGCAGTCATGCTGGAACAGACACAACAAAGTTAGTGCAACTGCAGCCTAGTGACATCACGCAAAGTGGACTCGGTATGTAAGCCAAAACAGCAAAACTAATGCCCGTAGATTTCGATTGCTTTATGGTGGTCTCTCTCCTGACAGAGGGTAGGGAAGACGACAGCAGTGGAACACAGTAACTTCCTATGTAGATGGTGGAAGGCGAAACAGTTTCGACTGCCACAAAGTGGTGAATGGAGGAAAAGAAGGTGGGTGGAGTAGGCAGTTAGTGCAGCAAACACAACCTGATAGACACACGGTTATACGAATGGATGTGAGGATAACAGAGTGTGAGGGTGTGGACCGGTTTCGGCTGGCTAAGAATGGGGTCCAGCGGTCTGCTCTACTTAAATCTGTGATGAATCTTAGGAAAATTTGAAACCCCTAAAGGAAGGGGAACATCTTTATTGTAAAAAAACTGCCATCTTAGGATACGAGATGCTATGAAGTCTGGTAGATATTTACGGACGTTTTTGAGGAGATGCTGCGCCGTCTGTATGGCACAAGTCCCTTGTATAAATTTACTGACGTTTCGAATAAGCGTCCTGCCTGTGTGTTGATTGCAGAAGGACCACTGTATCCTGAAGACAGACGCAACACGATCCTCCATAATGCGGTGAAATTTATACCAGACTAGTGCTGTGTCAAGAAGAACTCTGCTTCAGTGGCTTAGTTAGTTAGTTAGTTAGTTAGTTAGTTAGTTAGTCAGTCAGGTAACGACGTGAAATATGATTTTCATGTAACTTCACAGTACAAATACGTGGTACTAGATAACGAAAATTTGGATTTTGCGTACATACTAGTGCATAATATCCTAAACCTTGGAATTCATTTCCAAATATTTTGACATTCTTAAGTATGCAAGGAAGGTAATAGCCATAATTTCTACGTGTTTATTTTGACTTAGGTATTAGCTGATACAAAATCCGATATTAAATTTAGCGTTGTGAACTTCACACGCCCAAGGCAAGAACAGAATATATATCTTGTCGTTACTGACCACCACATGTGATATATTTTTGTTCCTTATCAGTGGACATGAAACACCAGGCTGTCTAGGCCAGACCATTCTTCTTCTCAAGAGCATTATAATAATCGGATTTTCAAAAGCAAACATCCGAAAGCTACACTGAAATGGACAGGGAAATTTAAAATGGACTTCTACTCTATAATAAATTCGGAATATATGACCCACAGATACAGTGCATTGCCACAAAGATAAGGCTTTGATTCTTCGGTCATTTTCTGGATATCAATCGAGCGAATTCGGAGGTCAATTAAATTAGCTATTAATACCGGCGCTGCTTGACCAGCAGTGTCAGAAACAATAGTTATATACAGCTAATGTTTATTTCTTTCTCAACTGCATTAAATCGACCTTAGAAATGCGATATTAATATGGTTTGACAGGATGTGCATTGAATTGAAACGGTCCAGGACAAGGTCTAATGCCGGGGAGCTGTAAGCACAGTACTGAGCATGTGTGTACCGTCAGAGTAGGAGTACTGACTGTCCGGCTTAAAGACTGTTGTCTTCTCAAGATACACACTGCTACATAGAATTAGTGCGTACTTCAATATTAATTTGAAGATTTTAATAAGTATGTAGTTTAATTAGATCATTATATTCTCTGCAGGTTATCCTAAATTTATGCAAAATATACAATAAAAAACTATCAAGTCAAATCCTTTCGTGTTGGAGGCCCAGTAACAGCAGTAGGATGGCAAATTGCTGACAGCGATTGTCATTCGTTTCGCAAGGACATAAAAGCCTACTGCTTGTTCTTTCGCCATTCTGTCTTTATGTAGCATTCACACTTACTAGCACATACGAATGGCATCACACAGTAGCAGTACCTAGGTCAGTCGGTAACAGAGTCTGAGCCGTGATGTAGTTTGAATATTCAGCGAAATCGTAACGTCCACTGCCCCCCAAGGACTATAATCTACATGAACGGATCAATAGATAACTGTAGCTAGAGGTCAGAGATTCATTACTTGTTCTCGTTAAAGCTTCGTCACAGTTTTATGCAAGTTTACCACAGCTGCACGCATTCAAAATGTGCAGGGGCTCTGTAATTCTCCATGTTCGATTCTTTCTTGATCAAATATCTACTAAAATAGCCGTAATAGACTAGATAAAATTATTTATCAGCGACTGTACAGATGATTCCTCTGTCTTCGTCCCAGTGGCCGCACGGTCTAAGACGTGGGTATGTGGTCGCTCGCTTGCTAGAATTGTGGGTTCGAATTCCGCCGGGGTCATGGATGTCTTTTGTGTTATGAGTGTTGTGGGTCGTGAGGTAGATGTTCCTGCGTCGAGCGCATTACTCGTGCAGAGGAGTTCCACCGACTGTGATGCGTCGTTGTTCGTGATCGTGAAGCCTCGATAATGAGGAGGCCCTAGCTTATTAGAGGCGGTTAAGTCATGGGGCGAAAAAATTGTCTATCTTGAGCATAACCATAGCACGTAATGAGCAGCAGGGGCCGTAACTGAGTTGTTAGGTTGGGACCACATGGAGGGGCATACAGAACAAATAAACGTAAAAAAATAATTAAAAAGGTACTTGATCTAACTCCATGGAGCCGAGCCCTTCATGAGGGGCCTACAAGTCTTCAGCCAGCCACGTAACTCTACGTATTTGATAGAACATCAAGGTTCATCACCGCATTCAGATGTGCGCACCACCTGTCCCTATCCCTAGCCAGATCAACCTTTTCCACGCCTCTCCATCGCACTTACCACTCGTTTTGCACCGAATGATAAGTCCGAGGCCTTGTGACATTTTTCGTAGTATCGTGAGTTTTTACGGTAAGGAGTTGTTAGCACCTCGCCCAACACTTTGGCTGGAAGGTCCTCTTTTCGGCTGTCCGTAATTGCTTATTCGATATATTGGCAGCTACCCTCCATATATGGAAGCCGTTACTGCATTCGCAACCCGAGGACGCGAAAGATGTGATGACAGGAACCCACTTATCATGGAGTGTATCGATCTGAATTTGCATGTTTTGAATTTATCTCAAGATACATAAAAGAAGAGTCACGTAATGCTAACTCTGCAGATGCTTAGGTATACATAGTTTATTTCATACGCTTAATCATAAATTATTTGGCGTGTTATTTATAATTATTCTACAAACCATAAAGAATCCAATCGGCATACAGAGAGGAAATATATATACATATATACACGTAGGTACGTAATTTCAAAGCATGAAATTTATTTCTTTTTGGGTAATTCCCCGGCGCCTGAGTTCTAATTGCAGACGTTTCGGAACTCACTATCGGTTTCATCTTCATAGACATTCACCTGCCTATGAAGATGGAACCGATAGTGAGTTCCGAAACGTCAGCAATTAGAACTCAGACGCCGGGGAATTACCCAAAAAGAAACAAATTTCATTTAGAACACGGCAAAAACTTAAAAACAAGAATTTCAAAGCAGTTTAATGAAAAATCATTCAGTTATTGCCAAAGATAGTAAAATGTCCAGATATACAGACATGATGACATCACAAACCTATTTTCGCTATAAAACGACAAAGTGAGGCTAGAGACAGCTGTCATTATTTAGGGCTCATGAATGCATCACACTCCATCCCTAAGTGTTGAGAGAACACACACAGGCCATTGGTGTCACCTGATTGATCACTTGAAACACTATCAGTCGTTAATGGGCTTAGCATTAGCCTATTCACAACACACAACTGTTCGGCTAATTACGTGTAAAGTTCCGGGTAACTGCTGGAAGTTAGAGATAGGGTGATGCAACACATAACTCTAAACCTTTCCGCGTCACCGTATTACGTAAAGTTACACCGATGTAATGCATTAGGTGCCCCCAAAAAAGTTCGATTCAATATCAGCGGCAAACAAAAAGCGATAACAAATTTCACACAACAGAATTTTTAAAACAACGTCAAAACGCGCCGTCATGAACTCCAGCATTGCAGCCATTCGTTTGTCTGATTTCTACGTGCGACACTTTAATCGGCAGTGTAAATCAATAATGCTACCTGATAATTTGATATTTCGCCTAGAGATTGCGAATTTGTTCCCAGAAAAACAGCGACAATTTTTCACCACGTCCGTTAGTCGAATTAAATTGACGGTTGATATTTTGTTTTTTTCTGTGGGGTAAGGAACAAAATTTTAGGTGATTTAGAACAGCTTTGTCTCTTACGTTTTGAAGTTTGCTTCTTTTGCAGTTTTTTTTATAAAAATAACTATACTTAAAGAAAATGTTTCTTAGGAAAATACTGTCTGTTCATAATTCCGGTTGACCGGCTTCCCACAGTTTGCTACCGTGGTGACGAGTATTAATTGCTTCAGGAACTAAATAATTACGCAGATCAATGGAACAATGACGGATACAACAGTGTCACACTCTACAGCAATGAATCATTGCCTATTAATCACAACACTAACGAAGAGAAATGGAGTGAGGAGCGGAAAGTTTTGTAGTGTACTTTTCTGTAAATTCTAGCAATAGTATCCAGTAATATCAATTCTTGTTGTATTTAATTTTCCACATAAAACCTCCAATATACGTGTTATGTTCTGAAGTCGTAAATGTGTGTTTCATTACAGAATCTCACACTACGAATTAATTACTTATTGCCTACATACCGAGAAGCACATACTGATCTCACATTGTTATGTGCATTCTAGTTCATTTTAACAAAATTTGCATGTTTTGCAGATAGGACACAAAGAGAGAAGCAAAACTTAGACCGCAACATCGTATAACAGAATCTTTATTCCCTAACACGATGCTAGGAACGAGGGGTATCAGTAAGTAATATTCTGTCTTTTTATTGTATTTAAGAATATATTTCTTAAGTACCGACATTGCACACAAAATTTGACAGATACAATAGCACCGTACTGTATCATCGCCATGTTTATTATCGTTAGCTTACAAAAAAAATCATACAGGTGGGATAGCTCAGTCAGTATAGCGAATCGCTACGCGCTGGACGGTCTGGGGATCGAATCCCGGTTGGGGTGAGATTTTCCGCACCCGTCCAGGCCGACTCTGGGGTCCACCCAGCCTCCTATACAATGGGTACCTGATCTCTCCCGGGAGTAAAGCGGCCGGGGCGTGGCGTTGAACACCCACCCCTTCTAGTGCCGAGGTTAAAGAAAGAGCACAGCTGTATCTCTACTCCCCCTCTGGGCCTTTGTGACTTGTTTTAGGGTGAACTTTACCTTTACAATTACCACACAGATGTGCAGCTATGTTTGTTGCGTATGTCCTTACCAATTCCGCGTGAGGGTCCCCAAGGCCATTAAACCGAAATATAAAGAAACTTTTCCCATGGACTTTCATTTCATTCACTTACATTACAGCAAGAACATTACACTAGCAAGTGCAGCATATTCTTCCAAATTATCCATACATAATTTTAGGAAGCAAAATTAAATGACACTAGTATTGTTTCCTCCTCAAATTTTTCCACAACCGCCACTTATCATTGACAGTAGGTAATTAACAAGACATGCAATTTACTTATAACGTAACATTCAGAAGCGTTCGTGTAACCATTGTTGTAGTGGACAAGCAACAAGTAGTATTTATTCTGAGTGTGGATTTTAGCGTTAGGTGTCCAGCATGACGCATGTGCCATATTGTCATCTGTATCCTGCCCGGCTCTACGGTATTTTTCCACATGATCTTTGAAACAGCATGATTTTCGAAAAAAAGTTATTGAATACATAATGTGTGTTTTGATTTTCTCTATAACTTATATCTGAAACATTTTTCATTCTAAGGAGAATCGAGCGAGATATTATCACAAATGTACATTGGTCTACATGTAAAGTACCCGTTACTATTGTTAGATTTTAATGAAAATTCTATGTTTCAACAGATTTTCGAAAAATACTGAAATATTAAACTTCATGAAAATCCGTCCAGTGGGAGCCGAGTTGTTCGATGCGGACAGACGGACAGGTACACAGAGATGACAAAGCTAGTAGTCGCTTCTCGCAATTTTGCGAAAGAGCCTGAATATTAGGACGACGTGCGGTCCTCTAGTGGCAGAACCTTATACGAAGTTTCGTGGAAATCTATAAATTGTTTAAAATTTGAATTTGACGTCACTATCTACGTCAGTTGTCTCCCCCCACCCCACGTCAGCATAAAGCGGCCGACTTTTCGCATCAATGTAGATATGCCGTGAAGATCACGTGCTGTTGCATCTGAACTTCATACGCCCTACTGGTGTGGTGTTTAGTTGAACTCAGCGATACCTTCACCTTTAGAATTAGTTACACGTTTCAAATCCCCAATTATATCGTAGACTAAGGGTGCTACAGGTTGGAAACCGTTTGCTATTTGCATCTCTTTGTTAACACATACCTAAGTTAGTTAAAAGCCTGGCCAATCTCCTTTTATATGTGGGAAGAGTTTTGTCCGACGCATTTCCGTTGGCGACAGAATAAAACACAGTGTCACATGACAATAGTGCTTCTCAGCAGCAAGTGCGATCGTACAATATTACATTCACACAATTACGTTTGAATAGAATCTATTTGTAGCCAGCGAGCTATTGTTAATGCATTCACACATAAAATGCACCCAGACCTACCATCTGGCTTGATTGTGACGTAGAATTCTGATACAATTCCCTGCCTTTCCTTATTCCCTATTTAATTTTCCAAACCAATAACTTCTAAAGAATTCTCATATATGGCCATAAAAGTCATTAAGCTGGACCATCTGCCCTGTTGTATATTGTACAATGCTGCAAAGCGTATTTGGTATTAATATTGTCAAACAGCGCTATATTTTCTGTTTTATTCGTTATTAATTCACGCACACTTCCATATATTATATTGTTTACTTGTATTCGTAGCGTTAGTGCAGGTTAATATGTGACGCATATTGATTTTGGTGTTTTCCCGTACTTTAAACAATGGCCCCTATAATAACGGCTAATCTTATTTAAACCACTGAGCTACAACGTTACGGTCTGCTGTTGGTAGACAAAAGCCTGTCATTGTTTCGTTTACTCCCTGTCCTTCTTTACATGCAAGTTGGAATCTGGAGAGATGAGAGTAAACAAATTGAAGGATAATGCTGAAGTTTAAGGTATATTTTCATTACAAAGTTGGTACTAACTAGCCCTATTGTTTTGTAGAGTACCACAAAGTTTCACATTTCATTGTTACATGGATCATTATGGAAGTTATAACATTGCGTTCCCTGCACGCAGACCGTCTAAACAAACAATTTAATTAGCAACGTTGCTCCATGCTTGCCAGTGCAGACTTACTAATTAATGGACCGGTATTAAATTATTTTTTAAAATATCTTAAAGACTAACACATGAAGACATCCGACACACCTTACCATATCTACGGCCAGGGTCGAGTCTAACACTGAATAGCGTTATGTAGACAAAAAGCTGCCTGATTTTTAGGTCGTTTTACAAAGTAATAAATTGAGAAATAGCCTAAATCTGCTTTCCGTATCTCGAAAAAAGCGACTTACATGAACGGTGTATGGGCAGAAAATGTGTTTCATCTGTATGTCCAATTTTTTAAAAATATTTTTCAATCTCATGACAGTCTACGTCCTTATGCTAAAAGCGCACAGAAATCCATATAAGGCCTTTGTGTAGTGTCCATTATTGCTGTCCGATTTTGATAAAAATTCAAATGGTTTGACGTGCCCTACTAACATGGCCCAACCTCAAATGTAATAACAATCCACTCAGCAGTTACTCAGTTGCCTATCAAGGAAAAAGAGAAGGACGGACCGAAAGATATAATCAGACAAACAGCTCTGTTACGACCGCAGCCCTTTATTTGGAAGTGTGTTTGGCCGTTTGTCTATTACCTAGCAACGGCGTACAATTGATTAGACGATTCCCATTTAATTCGAAACGCGAGACTTTTAAAAGTGGTCATGCAATTTCGATTTTCAATCATATTGATCCACAACAAATAACCCTTTATTTGATTTCACACAGGGACAGAAAATCTCAAACTTAATGAACCGCCAAGAACGACGCTTGGAGTTTTGTCCCTGACATTTTGGAGCATACGTTAACTAGTCAGTTAAATTAATTTCAGGGCGTAATATTACGAAGAGAGAGGCGAATTTATTTTGTAATTGTATTCTACGTAGGTAAGTTTGTCAGGTTACCCACGTTACACTGTAAAATGTGAAGCCTTATGATGAATGGCGTAATAACAAGCAAGGTGGGAAATTTGCGACCAGCATTTGCACGAGCATTTGAATAAAACCGCGAACAGTTCAGTACGATCGGTCCCTGGGATTATGAAAACTGAGTTTAGAGCTGTCCATGACATACGTATTTCAGCAGTTAAGATATTTAGGTCACATAGCCCTGTTTTGAAATACAGCATGAATTATGATTGATTGTTTCCATCAATATCGGACGGGTCTCGTGTAAAATAGAAACAATCCGCATGGCCGCCATTTTTTTCCCTTTAAGTTCTTCAATAATACTACCTTACAGAAGTCGCGTGTTTTGAAAGCTCTGTTGCCATATTTAATTCTAGGGCAAAGTACATGCAGCCAGTATCGTTCACGACCCACAATTTCGCGTGTTTGTCACATTGTTAATACAGTTTGTGGGAAGTTAAAGTATGGCCTATCCCAGCTTCATAATATTTATTCCAGTTTGTGTGTAAACCTCTCAAGTTCTTCAAAGGCTGAAAGAGGGGACACGTGTATAGGCACCCAAAGAGTGCAGTGAAACAATCCCAATTTTCCTGTAGTTAAGGAGAAAAGCAGGCTAATACGGAACAATTCACAACGTTCTTTCTGCAGTATCCCCCAACAATTGCTGTAAGCACTGAACTTTATATTATTTATGCATCCAGTAAAATAAATCCGCCCAATCTGCAAAGCACAATGCTGCCGTTACTGCTTCTCTAAAGAGCACACACAGCTCTGAGCAGGCGAGGAAACAATTCGGTGTTGAACTTTGAAATTTCATGTGTACTGTGCCAATGGATCTCACTGCAAGGACAGCCGGCTGCAGCGATATAGTTCAGATTAACCGTAGTCCACAGCTACAGCCATGTTGTGGACAGCGTTTGTTGGAAATACGAATTGAGAGACAGCAAGCAAGAGTGACTGGAATGTCAATAGGCAAATGGCTGCTTCATCATGGAATTAAAAATGCGTATTGAATAGGCCTACCATAGCACAAGGGTATAATCCTTACGTCTCTCGTGCTACAGGGTGAACCACTTAACTTATTCATCCATCCAGCCATCCATATATACCAACATATATGTATATATATATATATATGTTGGTTTCATAAAGAAGCAACCATTAAAAGATATCATTTTGATGAAGGTGTTTACTGCTTGCCAGGAATTGCAACTTTACAGACGTTTAAGCAATGATTCAACCCACCTTCCTCATTATCACATAAAACATACGGTATTCTAACACAATCGAAAAACTGTCAGTACCCTAGAAATATGTGTAATGAATGAAATGCTTCTGTCGAAAAAAAACTATGCAAATGAAACTGAACATTATGTAGCCTATTTAATTTCAATCAATTTATTTGCACTTACAAACTTTTGCAAGACTGTCCGCAGAGTACAGGAGAAATTCTATATGTTGGCCAGGCTGTTAATATGGGCTAGGAAGGTTTCTGATGTCTACGGCACAACTGCCGTTCAGAAAACTTCTGCAAGTCACATCACATCGCGGAAGAACACTGCAGTGGCGAAAGAGCGGCGTACAGTGTTAATGAATGAACGTATACAGTTCTTGGCATGGCTTTTTCATTTAGACTTCTCTGAAGGGGCGTGAAGTATTTAGGAGCGTTCGCAAAATTGTGAAAGGTGACTATTAGCTTCGTCATGTCTGACTGTCTGTTCGTCCTTCCGTTCGTCCGTCCGCATGGAAAAACTCAGCTCCCTCTGGATGGATGTCTATGTAACGTCATATGTGAGTATTTTTCGAAAAACTGAAGAGAAAATTCAATAATTCAAATATGACAAGAACAACTTTTACTTAACATGGAGACATAACTATATTTATGACAATAACTCGCATATCTGAGAATGAGAAATGTTTCAGGCAAAATGTGTAGATCAAATAAAAACACACAAATTTTATTACATGACTTTTTCCAAAAAATCATACCATTTGTGAGATAATGTGGAAAAATGTAATACCGCCGGACAGACCACAGATGACAACACATTACGCCTCATTTGCATTGCATGCTGGATACCTTAGGCTACAAATACACATTCTGCATATACAATACATACTGATTTCCCACTGCAACAATGGTTGCACAAACACGCCGCGCTGTTAAGCTACACGCACATGACCTATCTTGTTGGGTATTGTAAGAAATCTAACAATACGTTTGGCGTGGCATTTACACTGGCGTATTTTTCATAAAAAAAGCTTCCGGTGTTGAAGAAATCTTGTATAACTGGAAGTCCGTTACAGGTAAATAGCACTCAAGAAACTTCAGGTGGCGATGTGGGAAACGTAAGCTACCTCTAAAATTAGCTAAGCCCGCTGACAACTTACTTACTTACTTACTTACTTACACCATGGTGCAGAGTCCTTCTTGAGAAGCTAACTGATTTGCAGATAGTCAAGAAATTCCCCGCATTTCACCGAACCCGAAGGTTCATTACCGCACTC
>Ga0123355_10006174_pt1 | contig 17692 bp, 10 predicted proteins | sample TergutEmb28metaG_3_FD_89872 | JGI IMG/M metagenome (GOLD analysis project Ga0123355, IMG submission 89872) | Embiratermes neotenicus P1 segment gut microbial communities from Petit-Saut dam, French Guiana - Emb289 P1 | ecosystem: Host-associated > Arthropoda: Insects > Digestive system > Gut ...
AACAAACTGCATTTTGAAGAGGAAAAAACGGAGAGTATATACCATGTTTAAAATATTCAGTACCTATATTTGTTGAATAAATATATAAAATGCAACATTTAGAGGTTAGCGGTGCGGTACAACAACTATAGTCGTCGTTAGGCGTCAAAAGGTTAATAATGTAATGGGTAAGCTGACTCTGTTGCTTAGCAATTCATCTGTGTGCCTGCTGGTTACATTCTCCAGAACTCTTTATAGATATTGGTGTAAAGTCATATGGGATGCAAGTATGCACTGAAAACTGTAAAATGAACTTTGTTTTGCCATGCAATTCTCGTATATCTGTGAATTTATTTAAAATATTTATACTTTTATGTAACATAATATGAAGGTGGGCTAAAAAGGTTTTCCTCCAGCTAAATTAAAAATGAAGACAGGAGACAATTAAATAAAAAAAAAAAGAAGTGAGTTTAACCTTTGTTTACAACTGTGCTTAATCACTTTTCCACACAATTTCCTCCAATTTCAATACACTTTTGCCAACGTTTAACAAGTTCTTGAATTATATCCTTAAAAAAGTTTCCACCCCGCTGAAACCACTGGTGTACTGCAGCGTTGACTTCTTCATCAGAACTGAAGTTTTGGCCTCTAAAGTCTTCCTTCAGTTTGGGGAGCAAATGGAAATCTCTAGGACCGAGATCTGGGCTGTAGACTGGATGTGGTAGCACTGTAAACCTCAAATGTGCAGTGGCATCAGTTGTGGCAACAGTTGTGTGAGGCTTGGCATTTTCATGTTGAAGCAAGATGACATCATTTTCTGCCCCCTTCTCATGATGCATTTTTTGAGAATTTTTAGGGTTTCAGAGTAATGTTCTCAGTTTACTCTAACACCTTTTTCCAGTAAGTCAGTGAGTACAACACCTTCAGAGTTCCAAAATAGAGTAAACTTGAATTTTCCAGCAGAGGCTTCGGTTTTGAGTTCTTTGGCGATGGTAATCCTTTATTGCAGTTTTCCATAGATAGTCTTCTGTTCTCAGGATCACAGTGATGGACCCAACTTTCATCACCTGTTATTATCTGCCATAGAAATCCCTCCCCTTGCTCTTCAAAACGACCCAGAATTCCCTTGAGACTTTGACTCTGTCAGTTTTCATCCCTTCAGTCAATTTTCATGGTACCCACTTGGCACAAAGTGTTCAGAATCCAAGATGCCTGATAATGTGGCACACTATTTCTTGAGAGATTTCCAGTTTGAGAGAAATATCTTTCTGTTTGGTATGACAATATTATTGAATCACTTCTTCATTGTGTTCTTGATGAGACTTATCTGTTGCAGTCACTGGTCTCCCGAAACTTACTTTGTCACAACTTGCTTCCCCCACTTCTTCTTGCTTAAACTACCATACCCAAAATCTAACTGTGTTTACATAAACACTTTTAACCCCACACACTGCCTGCATATGGCTATGAATGTCGATGGGGGGAATTTTTACTGCAGTCCAGAACTGAATAACGGCATGTTGCTTGAACTGCCCATTCTCACAGCCTTCCATATCAATTGAAAGAGAACTGGAATTATGGATAACTGTGAGTTCAGGGTTACATATGGTGGAGGGCAGTTATCACTTGACTGCATGGAACTGGTTTTCTTTGGTTTTCATTATTCTAATAAAAAAGTGACAGAGGAGGCAAAACTTTTCAGCCCATCCTAATACCTCCTCTGTAGGTTAATTTTGTCAGAAGTAGAATTTGTTATGGTGAAGTGTGTATCAAAAGGTGAGGGAATACAATGGAATGAAATTACAATTATAATTTCAGATAACAGAAAAAAATGTGAGATTTGAAAGTACTCGTACAGTGGGTATCAAGAGATGGTCTTCTGGGATATGTATACATGCGTGCCAACATTTCGGAGGAATCTAAAACTGCCATCTCCTATCATGAAGAAGGAGGCAGCAGATACCTCCCAAAGGTTGGCACTCATCTACCAAACTGCATGGCATCACATCTAAGGGACCATAATCTTGAAACAGAACTAAATGTTGGGAACAAATTCAGAGGATGACAAAAATCATATCAAACACTATAAAGGACTGTTAACAGAAAACCCACCTATCTGTGACTCCGCTACAAGTGTGTTGTTACGATCGCACAAAGGACTGAAGGGCAGCCCCAGTTCTTGCTCCTTGTCTCCTTGCCTGAAAAACTCCTCCAGCAACAACATAGTCCAGTGGTGATGCAGGTCCCACCTTTTGGCTGGATGCGAGATGTCACAGCAGTGGAGAACCAGTGACAATGCCTTTGATTTGTCAACACTGTACAAATAGAATATTATTCTCCTTCATAATATAACACTAATATTTCTAAAACAGGTACCCTAACATCTTACGACATTACATTTTGTATGGGAGTTATAAACTCTAGCAATGATGTGGACTTTTTTGGGGTTAAAAAATTTCATTTTCTTACATGAACCTAATGACCAAGTTCATAAAAATTCTTAATTCTGAAGGCTTTATACATATCTCATGGACTGGGCTTGTTGTACTAGACGCTGGCTGTTCTTTGAACTGCAGCTCTTTATTTGTGGAGTTCTGATTTTAATGTGGAACTGGTATTGAATATTTACTATTGTAGGTGCATACTGATATTTGTTTGAACAGAGATTTTTTTTGCTGGAACTCAATGTGGTAGTGTAACACACCCTTCTAAAGATCTCACTTAACCCTTCAGAATGGTTCCACATATGTGTGACATAGTTAAAAATATGTCTCATCTGGTAGATTTATACGCAACTTACAAACATCTACAAACTGCATTTCTATGGCCTCTAGACAGAGAAATATGGAACATATCAGGAAAAGGTTTTCAATTTATTTAAGATGAAATTACTTATCTCTTTGTTTAAGTAACAAAATCCTATACCTGATGAGTAAGAGCTGATGAGTTGAAGAGTGAAAATGTATAACTTGAATACAATGTCTGTGATTGAATTTTGAGTGTTGGGGATACTGATATATGCAGTTAAGGTGAATGGACTTATGATTCTACATATATTTAGTGCTCAAAGGAATCCAGAAATTTAGTGTCAAGGCAAGAATTTAATTGAGGTTAAGAACAACTACATATTTTGGCTAACTACAGTAATGTATAGGTTCGGTACCTGGAACATGAGTAGCCTGTATAGGTCAGGTTCACTTAGATCAGTAGCCAGGGAATTAGAAAGATATAAATTAGATTTAGTGGGTTTGCAGGAGGTTAGGTGGGACAAAGGGGGGCACGGTAAGAGCAGGGGATAATTTTTGCTATGGAAAAGGAAATTAAAATCGCCAACTGGGAACAGGATTTTTTGTATAAAACAGAATAGTACCAGCAGTTATGAGAGTAGTTTGTTAGGTATAGGTTACGATATATATATATAGTTCTGAGAGTTCGCTGGTTTAATATCATTGTTCTGAATGTGCATGCACCAAGTGAGGAGAAGAGTGATGATTCAAAAGACAGTTTTTATGAGGAATTAGAACAGAAGTTTGATCATTTTCCTCAGTACCATATGAAAATTCTGTTAAGAGTTTTTAATGCAAAAGTGGGGAAAGAGAATATTTTCAAATCGACAATTGGGAATGAGAGAGTACATGAGAGTAGTAATGATATTGGTGTTAGAATAGTAATAGCTCCTTTGAAAGGGTGGAAGAGTTCAAATATTTAGGAACAACCTTAATAAATCAAAATTCTGTTCAGGAATAAGTTAAGAACAGATTGAAGTCGGGATGCTTGCTATCATTCAGTGCAGAATCTTTTGCCTTCCAATTTTTGATCCAAAAATTTAAAGATTAAAATACACAGAATTATAATTTTGCTGTTGTTTTTATGGGTGTGAAACTTGGTCACTCACAATGGGGGAGGAATGTAGGATGAGGGTGTTTGAGAACAGGGTGTTGAGGAGAATATTTCGGATGTAACAGGGAAATGGAGAAAACTACATAATGAGGAGCTGAATGAGCTCCACTCCTCACCCAGTATTGTTCAGGTGATCAAATTGAGAAGAATGACATGGGTGGGGCATGTAGCATGTATGGAGGAGAGTAGAGGTGTATACAGGGAAAGAGCCCACTTGGAAGACCCAGGCATAAATGGGAGGATACTATTAAGATGGATCTTCAGGAAGCGGGATGTGAGGTCATGGACTGGATTGATCTGTCTCAGGATAGGGACAGGTGGCAGTCACTTGTGAATACCATAATGAACATACGGATCCCATAAAATGCGGGGAATTTCTCGACTAGCTGAGAACCAATTAGCTTCTCAGGAAGGACTCTGCTGCATGGAGTAAGTGAGTGAGTGAGTGAGTGAGTGAGTGTGTGAGTGAGTGAGTATGTGAGTGAGTGAGTGAGTATGTGAGTGAGTGAGTGAGTGAGTATGTGAGTAAGTGAGTGAGTGAGTGAGTGAGTGAGTGAGTGAGTGAGTGAGTGAGTGAGTGAGTGAGTAAGTGAGTGAGTGAGTGAATAAGTAAGTAAGTAAGTAAAGTAATGCATCATCTGGCTGAAAATGATGAAAATAAAAATAAAGATTTGCAGCTGCAATTAATGGTCTGAGATCTCCAACTTAAAGAGGTAATAAAATATATAAACATATGTAACATATGCAGCTTCTGGTGTAGTAAGATATCAAGTTAAAATTGTGTATTAGGTACATGACTGCAGCTGTGTTGAATATAATAAAACATAGCGTCTTCAGTAATTCAACTGAGGGCACTGCATGCAAGTTTGTGCAGAGACGAACTGCTAAGTACTGGTTTGAAGCCTTGTATATGTGACTGGATGGTAGCATTTTGGAATGTAGTTTACTTTATTCAAATAGTGTTCAGAGAGAACATAATTATATTATTCCTGTGATATTTTAAACACAACAGGGATGAAATGTGACATGAAAGTAGAACACATTTAATAATTACAGTATTAACAATTATTAATATTAATAATGGCATAAAGTGCATAATGTGTAATCCATAAACTGCCTGTATGTTAATGTAAACAACTTCTATTATACAATAAGGAAGTAATTATTGTCTTAGATAACACAGTGGGATGGCTAACATTCTGATCAGTTACTGATGGTGCAAATTTGGTAATATAAAAATTTCTGTAGTTGTGTTTCAGATTGTTTGCTGGCATACAGGAAGTATTTTAAGTTGGTCATAAATTATTTACCATTTGTGCTTCCTACAGATAACCAAAAGTGCAATGTTATTGTGCCATAAAAGCCGGCAAGATCTGAATATTACAGCTACTAATAATGTCAACAAGAGATACCTAGGCTCTGCAAGTGTGAGTAAGTTCTTCATATTCTTGAGTTGCTGGAAGTGAAAACTCATATCTGTTGCAAGAACCATATCAATCACAAGAGTACGGAACTCTCGGAACTCTTCTCTGGAGAGGTTCTGAAGAATGTTGCAATCATCCTCTCTCATTACTCTGTGAACACAAAAACAAATGACTATGCTTTCTCTGCCACTAATACAATAACTTCACTATATTAACCCTTTAAACGCCGAGTTAAATCCCATCTGCCATCTGCTGGCATTATTAGGAGCTCACCATATTTTACAAGTTAGCAGGATAAGGGTTAAATATTAGCACAAGATGGATGACATCATATACTATGTACATGACTGGAATTTGGCAGACAATTCTGAGTTACTTAAAAATATCAGTACAGGATGGATGACATCATGCACTATGTACATGACTGGAATTTGGCAGACAATTCTGAGTTACTTAAAAATAAATGAAGTTCAAAGTTCTCTGTTACTTTGCAATTAATTTACTTCACAGCAGCAATACAACAGCAAGAATATGAATCAAATAAGTACTTATAAAGTGGCTAAAGATTTCCAGTTTTTGGAGAATCAAGTCAAAGATTAGATTTTGAGTTGATAAGCTGCGAAGTTCTGTAACATTTCTCACAAAATCACTAGCAAAGGAAGTTGGTTGTTGGTTACAGTTCATCCTCTGCTCGTTTTTCACAGCTGTGAAATTATTTTTCTCCTGAGCAGATAATTACAGTTTTTCTAGAAACTGGTTACAATGTTGGTCCTGGATTACACATTTCATCCTTGAAGGATGAAATGTGTGTTTAATATGTATGGGAAAAACGTGAGATAAGAAGGTAAAATAATATGAAGTTGCCCTATAACCTGCCTTGAAGGCCAAGATGGGAGTAGAGGTAAAGCTCTACTCTTTAACTTCGTTGCTAGATGGAAGTGAGTGGACAACACCACGCCTCAGTCATGTACTCTGAGAAAGGGAACCTGTAACCATTGTACAGGAGGCTGGGTGGGCCCCACAGCCGGTCTGGACGGGTGCGGAATATCTCGCCCCCACTGGGATGCGATCTCCGGACCGTCCAGCTAGTTGCTAAACCGACTACGCTATTCTAGGCCACAAAACACGTGATATGTGTACATAATTCTGGTCCAAAAATATAAAGGAAAGAGACAACTTTGACGACAAACCTTGAAGGGAGGAAAATATTATTATGTACCTTAACAAGTGTTACAGCCGAATGGTAGAATGTGTGAAATCTTTGGGAAATTTCTGGACCAGACATTAGAGAAAAGAGTGTACCACGGAGTTAGGCTGTTCTGTTACAAAAAGTGTTTTATTTACTCTTCAAAGACGCTGGATTTATATTCCGACTACAGCCCAACACAGAGGCATTTTAAATGTATAATACCCTGAAATGTGTTCATAATCGTGTCATGCACCAAGGCTGGAAAAATGCGAGAAATTAAAGGTCTGTACTGTGCACCGAGGCTGACATTGAGGGGTTAATAAAATGCTTCATAAGCTGAGAAAAATCTACCATTATCTGTCACATAACAAAACATTTCACTGTTTTATCAATGATAGTGGCAGGAATAGAATTATTTGATTTTGATATACAAGAAAACTGTAGAAATATATAGGATCCTAAGAATACTGATAATTAAAATGGCCAACTTCACCTGAAAGAGGCACTGATGTGATGGTTCTCCAAGACAGCTCTATCATTGTACAGGAGGGCTGTTTCAGTGCCTGACATGACATGGAAGTTGTTGGTTGTACCGGTATGCTCAAAATCGTGGATGATGGCTGCCACCAAGGTGGCAAAGATCTCCAAGTCTGTCAGCCAGTTCTTACAGTCAAAACAGACACATACATGCATCCATGTCAGAATAACATGTACAAACCAATACATATGTAGATTTAATTGAAGTAATGACACAAGTATCAGTTAAGTAATGACATATTCTTTGAAAACTTTATGTGTGTAGGCCTATATAGAGATAGTTTAACAGTAATCACTGATAATGTGCCTGATATCTTTGCCATTCACTGAAGATACCAAATATATTTCAAGTTGCTTTTGTATTATATTAAGTCAGTCTCTCAAAATTAGCTAAGATTCTACACCCTAATGAAAATAATTGATGGATACAGCATTGCTGTTCATTTAGAGTGATCTATGCATTAAAAAGAAAACCATGTAAAGGAATGAAGAAAATGACCATTAACAGAATAGGAAATCTAATATTTGTTATACTTCAGTCAACTGAAATGAATATTTTAATAGTGAATTATTTTTTATTTGGTTGTTGTACTGTTATGTCACGTTTTTAGGCAGTTACTGACGTCCTGCTTAATGCAGTTTGAATTCTACATAATTAAGAAAAATATAGTCATGTCATCATAATATATAATATTTGTTGCTTATATGTAGGACTGTGAAATATGGTACATATGCCGATTAAGACTGTAAATAAAATATGTTTTTGAAGTAGTGTTTGTGAGTCAGTAATTACAAAATATATATGTTGGGTCAACCTTTGTTGGTTTAACAACCACAAACTGAACACTGGCATACAAATAGTAAAGTCTTCAAAGAATATAATAAGATCTACGACGGATAGTCAATGAATAACGGAAACATCCATATTACTTCTGAAGGAGGTTATTCTGGGCGATGCTGCTGGTAGCAGTGTTAGCCTCACTTTTGGCACGCCTGCTGAAAGCGTCCACATCAACGCATCATTCGCATTAAGCGGGAAAGGCTGTTCCCAACGTGGCGGCTCCTTTGGTGCAATGGACCCAAGAAGAACTGTGCACTATTATCAGATTTTTGTGGTCAGCGGGGGTAAAGATTGCAGAAATTCGTCTCAGAATGCTCCTTCAGTATGGCGACAATTGTCTCGCCCAAAGAAGTGTGTACGAGTGGGTGGAGTTATTGAGGATTGGCAGAATAAGGGTAGTGGATGAAAAGGGTCCATGTAGGCATCGGACAGTGTCTACCTACGGATATGCCGAAAGAGATGAAGAACTGTTCCGAACGAAGAGACGAGTGAGAGTGGACGAAACTGCTGATACACTGGCAATCAGCAAGGTTCTGTGCAGACAATTTTTCACAAGGACTTGCAATTCAGGAAATTTTGTTTGAGATGGGTGCTAAGAGAATTAACGACTGAACATAAGAAAAACCGAGTGGATCGTGCACCAGACTACTGGAATTTTGTCAAAAGAAAGGAGAGGCGTTTTTGCATGTATGGTAATAAAAGATGATAAGCTGGTTCACCATTCTGAACCTGAAAGTAGACGGGGAAGCATGCACTGGAAGCACCCTTCTTCACCATCTTCGAAAGCGTTCCAGGTCCAATCATTGGCGGGGAAACTCACGCTTACTCTGTTCTGGGATTCGATAGGGCCTCTACTTGAACATTACCATCCGAAAGGTGAAATAGTGAAGAGTGAACGCTACTGTGCTCTTTTAGCAGATGAACCGAAACGGGCTATCCGCTCGAAGCGAAAAGGACGATAGTCACAAACCGTAATTTTGCAGCAAGACAATGTCCTTCAGCATAAGGCTAACAAGACATTTGAGACCAACTAAGATTTGAAATTTTAACGCCTGGAACATCATCCTTACAGTCTAGACTTCGTGCGTAGCGATTTCCACATGTCCGGACCTTTAAAAGATGCGTTTACAGGGGCTCATGTTTCGAATGACGAGGAAGTGACAAATGCCGTGCATTCGTGGTTGCGCACGCAACACAGAACTATTTTTTTTAACCAGCGGAATCATAAAGTTATTTGAACGGTGGGCCATGTGCATTGAAAAGTGGTGAGACTGTGTAGCAACAGGACACATTTTGTATGTTTACGTAACTTACTTCGTATTGTGGTTATTTACTGACAGACTTTCGTAATTAGAAGCATAATAACAGCAACAGCGTTGTGTAAGCGATCTACTTTTGTAAACAACAACATTAATAATAATGTGACCCAATATGGGTCAAATTGAATGACCATCTGAGGAGAGTCCAGGACGCAAAGATCCGAATGTGTTTCGATGTTACATTGCATGTAAACTTACTACCCTTTTGAAACTTATGTTTCAATCCTACATAGGATGCTAATGTTTATTACACAGCAGTTATATCTTAACTCTTTCAGTCAGCTTGACATATTTTAAATGACAGTTACACTCCTATAGACAAGCGTACATAATATAACTATAGACAGACGTTGTAATTAACGTTAAGAACAAACTTCTTTAAAGAAACATAAGAAAGAACAAAACATCAGTAGGTATAGCCTACTTGCATGTACCACTTTCTCTCTAGGTATGTGCTACATTATATGACTTTTTAATGAGGGGACAAATAAAGATAGTGTGAACCATCTTTGGTACCGGAAGAGTGGGGCTGAGCGAATGCATTAATAGAACATTTGTGGGTTTAATCTCACTTTTAGAATATGGAGTACTTGCGTGCTACAGGATAGCCTATTTCTGCACATATGAACTACCGCCCGACGCGTGATGAGGGGACAATATCAAAGTTTTGTGTACTGAAGTGTGGCATTAATGTGGTCTTTCAAAGGGCCAGTTTCTCTTTACAAGAACTGTTGTGTTAATTCCAAACATGACTTTGATGTTGTGAGATTGGCCGAAAGGTGATGGGGGCAGTGTATTACTTTTAGAATCGCGTGGCAAATCGTCAAATCAAAGGAAATGTGCTGATAATCGTGAAAATAAATTGTCCTTTGTTTAAAATGGCGTAAATTGGAGACGTGACAAGAGAAAGTCGCTGTTTCCAGTGGCCAAGCGGTCTAAGGCTTGGGCCTGCAGCTGGTCAATTGCGGGGATTGCGGGTTCGAATCCCGCCGGTGGCATGGATGTCTGTCTATTGTGTGTTTCGTGTGTTGTCAAGTAGAGTTCTTTGCGACGGTCCGATCACTCAACCAGAGGAGTTCTACCGAGTGTGGTGTGTCTGTGTGTGTTCGAAGAACCTCATACAAGAGGTCTAAGCCCACAAAGGCTGTCCAGCCATGTAAAAAGTAAGAAAAAATAAATAAGACGCCGTGTCGTAAAACTGTACGAAGCAGAGAGGGTCATTTGTCTAAAGGAGTTCAATTACGTTTTGTTACAGGTGCACACTTTATATGCTATTCTTCTTTTGAATTACTTTCAATATTTATGTAAGCATCAACTTGGTATGTCGAATATCACAGCAATTTGTTAGAACAATTGTTTGAAATAGGTTGTATTGTCGATTTTGCTACGTACACCTATTAACAAAATTGATTGTGAAAGTGAAATTGAAGTTCATGATTACCCCTTTACCAAACGAAAATGTAGTGCGGATAAATTGTTGCCACAACAGTGGAAAGTTGGCAGAATCTTCCGAGAAACCTACAATTGTTTCACGGTAAAAGATTGGTTAATCAGAAGAATCTTATGTCGTGACGAAGACTGGTTCTTAAGATCCGTAATGTATTCCCTCTCTCGAAGCGATTACAATAGGCTTCCAACATTTCGAAGTAAACAATAAATTTAATTTGGTGGACCGTGCAAGGGATGCACACACTCCACGTGAGGAAAGGGTGTGGGGATCCACCAAATGGCGGAACAAGAAAACATGGTTTTACTGCTACTTGTCGTTTGGAATCGTACTTCTGCAGATTCACTTGGTAATGCTCTGTAAATGGTAAAGATGCTTTCTTCAAGGTTTTATAAGCACTAAATGAAAGCTGTCCAATATCTACATCTTCTTGGCAAACGCAGAAATGGAGACAAATTATAGAAGTTCAAGAGCGGCATACGTACCGTCAGTCCGTCAAACATCCAGTACCTGACATATAATAGTGAATTGCAATAGTCATTCTCTTTCCTAAATTTTAAAACTCCTTCTGTATATTCACCATGAGGCCTGTTTGGCACAGCATATAGTGGACGGTTTGGGCAACATCTGCTGCATGGAGGTTGTTGTGGTAAGGATTTTTGTGCCGGCAATAACCTTCCTCCACCCTTGAAAGGAACATCTCCAGTGTCACCGGCGGAACCTGTCAATCAATAATATGAAGCTTGTACGAAGCTTGAAATTCCCTTCTGCATCATTAAGATAAATAAACACTGAATAAGTACAAGATTTACATGGCTTAACCATTAAGAAGGCCTAGAAATGTTGAATGTATTCGATTCTAAAGTTATGGTACTTGTAGAAGCGTTTTCGAGCGAAGACGATTTCTTGCGGGTATGAGAGACCACGCCCGGAAGTGTCCCAACACGATCGTAGTGAACAAACCTGTATGAACATGAGAAGACTCTTACACTAGAAGTAAACTATTCGCGAGAACCGTGTGAGATCATTTGATGTCCAAATTCTTTTCCATTTACTCGCGAGAATCAAATAGTTGCGTACGATATGATTCAACGTTTTCTCTGTCATAAAGTAGCGTGGATGTATACCAGGTGTCATTCGGTAACATTCACAATATATTTCAACTTTTATCGGATAACCGCTGAAACTGTTTCGAGTATTCACGTCCACAGCGTTGAAATAAATTATTCACCAGGTATTCGCTACCGTTCTTGTTTTTCAAAATAACAAGTTTCAACGTAATATTTTTGTAAAAATTTAAGTTGAAGGCAGGATCCATAATTACACTAGAAGAAGGCCTACTGTTTTACTCGTACGTACTAGCTCTAAGTGGCCCAAACTAAGCGATCATCCGCTCATAACCTCAAACTCGCATTTGGACGGAGAGGGAGAAACGCTCGGCTCGTGCGCGCATGCGCCAGGTGCAGTCGAAGCACCGCATAGCTAAGAAGCGACATGACATAAAAGTAATCCACTTTGTAAGTATAACAACTTTTAGGCGCTGTTGAATAGATGCGAAAAGCGACTATTAGATTCGTCATGTCTGTCTTTCCGCATGAAACAATTCTGCTCCCACTGGTCGGATTTTCATGAAATTTGATTTTTGAGTATTTTTTTTGAAAATATGCCAAGAGAATTCAAGTTTAATCAAAATGTGTCAAGAATAACTGGCACTTTACATGAAGACCAATATACATTTTTGATCGCATCTCGCGCAGTTCTTCTTAGAAGGAGAAACATTTCGAACATAAGTTGTAGAGAAAATCAAAACATATTTTAATTTCAATAAATTTTCTTCCCAAAAATGGTGTCGTTTATGACTTAATGTGGAAAAATACTGTAGACCCGGACAGGCCACAGATAGAAACAGCACGGCGTATGCCCTTTGCCTGCTCGATACCTAAGGCTACAAACACGCACTTACAATATATAATACTTATTGCTTTACACTGCAACAGGCGTTGAACGAACGCGCCTCAATGTTACGTTATACATACAGCGCCTCTCTTGTCCATAATAAGAATATCTATTTTACGCTTCTTCATTTTTATTGAAAGAAAATCAGGATTCTTTGAATTCTGGACGTTATCTATTATCCAGTTCTCCAGTAGATCACAACATTTCGCAAAGGTCTTCAGGTGAAAATGTGTGGAAGCATTTGGGCTGAGAGAAAGAGCTAACTTCAGGTACTGGTCCACTGAATAAGAACATAGATTTTTAGGCGCTTCCGTAAAATTGAGAAAAGCGACTATCATCTTTGTCATGTCCGTCCGTCCGTCTGTCCGCATGGAACAACTCGGCTCCCACTAGAAGGATTTGGATGAAATTTAGTATTTGAGTGTTTTTCGAAAAACTGTCGAGATAATTGAAGTTCTACTGAGATCGGACAAGAATGAGGTGAACTTTACCTGAAGACCAATATATTTTTTTGATCATATCTCGCTCATTTCTTCTTAGAATGAGAAATGTTTCGGACAAAATTTGTAGAGAAAATCAAAACACGTATTTTGAGTTCATTAACGTTTCTCGAAAATCGGGCCTTTTGTGAGTTAATGTGGAAAAATATTGTAGAGCAGGGCAGACCAAAGATTACAACATGACGCATGCGTATTGCGTGTTGGATATCTAAGGCTAAAAACACACACTCGGAATATGTAATGTTTATTGATTCTACTACAACAGTGGTTGCAAGAACGTGCCTCATTGTTACGTTATACATGCATTGCTTCTTTTGTGTTGATCACAGTTGAGGATGGAAACGGATTCACTTTCCGAAGCTCTGTGTTCTGTATGGAATACTGGACAACGAGGTCCAACAAGAAAGCAAGAAACAAACAATTGACTTTGTTAAGCAAGCTGAATATTAATATCCGCATGTTGTACACATATTTTTTGCATTAATTAACTAACTAGCTAATTAACTAATTAACTAACTAACTAAGAGACCTTCAGCTAGCAAGGAAATTCCCCAAAATGTAGAAACCCAAAGGCTTATTATTGTATTCACAAGAACCTGCCACCTTTCCCTATCCAGAGCCAGATCAATCCAGCCCATGGTCTTATGTTGCTCCTTGAAGATCGATCGTAATATTGTCCTTATGTCTATGCCCTCGTGTTTCAGGTGTTCTCTTTCCCTCAAGTTTTCCCACCAAAAGCCCGTATGCACCTCTCCCAAGTCCTATAATTGCTACATACTCCTCCCATCTCATTCTTATTAATTTCACCACAATTAATATTTTGTCTGGAGTATAGATCTTGAAGCTCATTTTTGGGTTGTTTTTCATGCTTGTGCAATGCCCAAAAAGAATGCTACACTTATATTATCACAGTACTAATGCACTTAGTAAGCGGCACATTTTCACTGTACTTTGTCTTCGTCAGGCAATGGATTATACAAATTATTTCTATAAAGTAAACAAGACAGGCAATGCACGTTTAACATAGCATCAAGGAGCGTTCGTGCGACCATTGTTGCGGTGGACAAGCAATAATTATTACATATTCCGAGTTTGTGTTTGTAGCCCTGGGTTCCAGCATTCAACGCATGTGCGCCATATTGTCATCGGTGGCCTGTCCGACTGTACAGTATTTTTCAACCTTGTCTCATAAACGGCACGATTTTCGAGAGAAAAAAAAGAGTTATTGGACATAAGATATATTTTGAATTTCTCTACAAATTTTATCTGAAACATTTTTCATTCTAAGAAGAAATGATCAAGGTAGATCATAAATGTATATTGGTCTTCATGTAAAGTACCGTTATTATTGACACATTTTAGTGAAACGTGAATTTCCTTGACAGATTTTAGAAAAATATTCAAATATCAAATTTCACGAAAATCCTTTTTTTGGTAAGACGATGTGTTCCATGTGGACGGACATAAGAATAGACAGACAGACAGACAGTTATGACGAAATAATAATAACAACAATAATATGTCTTAATTAAGTCAATTCAAAAATTTTAAACTAAAATTAAAAGTAAGGACATCTGTTGGAATATATGCACATTAGCAAACACAGCTTTGCAGTATGTTAAAGGTGCCACAGAATGACAGCATAATTAACTATTAATTTTAAAGTTTTCGGTTACGGCTGTAGTAAAGCTGTAGTAGCAATGAACCCCTAATACTCGTAGGTAAATCTTAGATAAAAATAACAGATTTCTGAAGAACTTACCTTGAACTTGTGAATCATTCCATATCGGTTGAGGAGGTCATACCCAAGGTACTTGATTGGTTGACTAGAAGCTGCATCACTTAATGCAAACACGTCGAAAGACCATTCGTCCAATGTCTGAAAAAAAAAGTACAACAGCCTAATAATTTCTACACGTTCAGATATAGATTTATTAAATTGGTATCGCATGAATTTCAAAAGTTGATGATGTGGCAGTAGTTCTCAAGTTATGCCACAAAACGGAGAGAAGAGGGAATTCCCCGGCATGGCTAGTATATCGCCATTGTACCAATGAACTGAAGGAAACTGAATCATTTCGATATTAACAAAAAGAGAGAAAATTTTAAAAACATTTTTTTAAGTAGATAATTCCATCCTATGGCACTACAGTCTGTAGTAGAGCCTTGACCTCCCAAGGAAAATTATTACTTTGGGTTACATACAGTTTGTATAGTGCACATAATAAAAGGCTACGGAAGCGGGTCAATCCTTTGCCTTACCTCGCCCGCTGTTAGTGTAGGCGCGCGCATGCGTGTTTGTGTGTAAGTTGGGGGGGGATAAAAGACTATGTAGTTAAATGTCGCCTATTCTTTTAAATCTAACTAAGGCTGCGATAATAACAGCTACGCTTCTCGTCGTTTGCGTAATAAGCGAGACAGAAGAAGGAAGACTGAAGTGTGAAGGTGCAGCTAGGTCATGCTGGACTACTGGAGCACTACACGCTGCAAACCACACAACACTGAAACCTTTTTTGGTCCCAAACTTGTTTTCACATTGAGGTATCAGGACTTCTGGTTTGTTGCGCCGTGTTTTGGGGTAACTGTTTCCCGACGTTTCGAAGAACAGTCTTCGTCTTCAGGTTTATGGCGATTAGCCGTGAAGGAATTAACCAACCACACGGCACAGAACTTGGAAGTTCATTTTCATCAGCAGTCACGTGGTGAAGACCTCAATTCACTAACGTCTAGTTACATGCAACGCCGATAATACTTTCACTGATGAGTGACAATCAGATTCTGAGGAAGACTGTGTTCTGTGGTTAATTAGTCACGTCGTGCTCACATCATCAACATGTATCTACGAATCTGAACTACGTTACGTTTGTCAGATATAAAATGTGTTTCGAACAGCTACACTATGCTCAATATTTATATGAAACGAAGTTTCATACAGAATCTGTAGCTACACGTTTAACTTCTCTCCACACACACTTCGTTTGTTTTTACTACAAATTAAGCACCAGTGACCGTTAAACCGAAATATTTATTGCTTATTAGGTGGCGTTCATTCGTCATGTTTTTGTTTATTCTACAAGAAATTACATATACCTTATGGAACGGTGTATGTATATTACATGATGTATTATTACGGGAAAATTCCAGATCCTGCATGCGAGGACACTAGATTATTACATTTTGCACACTTGTAATGTCGTTTTACTGATAACAAATGTAAAAAAGCTGGGTGATCCATAGTGGCATGACATTCACACAAAGTTTAAAGTAAATTCTTTAATTTGTTCAAACGATACTAGGTGGAAGAATTGGTGGGGGGTCATTTGCTGGTATGACGATACTGTAAAAGTATCTTTATTCAAACTTAATACCTGTCCAACAAGACGTGTATCGTACGGTAGGTATACGTACCGTACGATACACATGAATCAGTTCCAACTCAACAACGAGAGCGGATGTTAGTAGATCCGGTTAATCAATACCAGAAGCTGTAATTATAGTTGTACGAGCCCCTGATGATGGGTGTCAACACCCGAAGCATGTAGAGCCGCCTACAGAAATGTAATAAACTGAATAAGTCGCATCTTGTTGGATAGTTATTAAATTCGATTCACGATGCACGGACCCCTGTATATAAAAAATGGATATAAAATATCTTTATTCAGTTATGAAGAACCTACGCTATAAACTGATAGGTATTAAATCGCTTAGTTACCGTCATATAGAGATAACTTTGTCTCAGCAGACGATATTCCATAAAAATCCACGTTCAGGTTCCTGCTGTGTATGAACACAGAATTTAACGAAGCCTCCATAATTGTATCGCCGAAGGGGTTAATGATGATGCTGGTCAGATACAGACATAGCTCTGAATCATGTACTGGGCTTTACTGCTTTGGGCGTTACATGTAATGGGACAGACAGAAGGAGATATTTGTAACTTTCTTTACAATTTTCCTGTCCAAACTACAGTCGGAGATAATAAAATATCCTAGGCTGTGGAGTGACTTAGTAGAAGGCAGTGAATGGGGTATGTATTCTAAGAAAATATTATTCTTAGACCAGGTCGGTGTCTAGCTGAATGTGTATCGAATTTGTTCCCGTCAATAAATTGAAATTAGGACTGAAAGGGTCTGTAGGTTTCTCATGCAGGGACCGTGACTGTAGTGTTCTGACAGGTGTGTCGTGAAGGTCTGTTAACAAACAAAACATCAAGTTCGTTTCAACGTGCCCGGAGGGACCCAGAGGGGTCTAGGAAGTTAAGGTTCCCAGATTTCGTGACAACGGCACAGGATGGTGGTAGATTGTTAGCTTTACGCACCGGCTGCCTTTACCCCCAGGAAATACTCCTGGTACTCATTTCTCTAACAGGCTGAGTCGACCCCAGGGCCATAGTGCGATCGGAAGGATTTTCTGTCAATGAAAAATCCACTGACACCAGCTGGGATCGAACCAGCGACCTTCCGATTTGTAGCACAACACCTTGACCGCCTCTGTGGTCTAGTGGTCAGAGTTTCTGGCTACAGATACAGAGGTCCCGGGTTCGATCCCCGGCGCTACCAGATTTTCTGAGTAGTAGTGGGTCTGGAACGGGGTCCACTCA
>Ga0123355_10006175_pt1 | contig 17690 bp, 16 predicted proteins | sample TergutEmb28metaG_3_FD_89872 | JGI IMG/M metagenome (GOLD analysis project Ga0123355, IMG submission 89872) | Embiratermes neotenicus P1 segment gut microbial communities from Petit-Saut dam, French Guiana - Emb289 P1 | ecosystem: Host-associated > Arthropoda: Insects > Digestive system > Gut ...
TGTTGGATATTCACCAGAAAAAGTGCCGCTGAAGCTTTCGCCTTTGACGTCACGATAATTTATTGAAAATACTTCCGGATTATGATAATCCTCAACTGAAAAACGGCCAATCAACATTGCTGTGATCGCCAAAATTGTTAAAGCAATATTAGCAGTAAGAATAAGGATTTTTCTCCCATTTATCATATCTTAAATTTCCCCTTAAATTCATTTAAAACAAACGATAAAGAACAACCGTTTTCTTCTTTATAAAAATTGTAAATAAATTTGTGTTCCGCTTATTTTATCATAAAAGCATATAAAAAGCGCCCGTTTTCATGGATTTTCTATAAAATTTTCATAATCGTTACACAAGAAAAAGTATCATTTTCAGTTTATGCTTTAAGTAATTTTTTTATGTTTTAATCACAAAATGCATATAATAAAAACTGCTTCATTCCTGAAACAGTTCCTAATTAATGTTATTCTTGAATTAAGTAATCTAAGTTTTTAAAACTATAATCTAAATCATGAGACATACTAATAAAATCTTTTAATATTTCTGCATTAGCCCGACTAATATTATGTAATAAAATTATACCGCCGTTATGCACCTGATTCATTAAAGTTTTTAAGCTATCTTCATTACTTGGTTGATCATTAACATACCAGTCAACATGCGATATCGACCAGAAAACATTAATATATTCTTTTTCATTAGTGATTCTGAGACTTGTTTCACTAAATTGACCTTCCGGCGGCCGAATAAAGCGACTTAAATCTTGTCCTGTAGCCTCTTTAAAGATTATATTATTCTCCTCTAAATCAAGAAGAATTTCTTCTTCACTAATTTTAGCCATGTTTTTGTGCTGATTTGTGTGATTGGCTATTATGTGTCCTTCATCAAGCATCCGAGTTATTAAATCCGGATTTTTTTTAATAAATCCTCCTGTTACAAAAAAAGCTGCGGATATATCGAATTCCTTAAGAGTGTCAAGAATTTGCGGAGTAAAGCCATTTTCATAGCCACAATCAAAAGTCAGATACATTACTTTTTCATCTTTACCAATATAGTAACTATTGTATCGTGCCAAAATATTTTTAACTTCTTCTCCCGGACAGGCGCGAATAAAATTGCGCGAACGCTTAAATCCGAATCCATAAGTTTCGGCACTTACATTTGACGATAACAAACTTTGTCCTGCAAAAACCAAAACAATCGTAAATATAAAAAAAAGTTTTTTCATATATTCCTCCGCTATTAGTGTGCACAGAAACAGAAAAAACTAGCACTTCTTCATAAAATATTTATGATTAATAATAATTCCAATAATTAAGCCATTCATTAATAAGTAAACCCAAAGAAAAGCTACGATTATGAAGGCTAAGGCTCCATATATTGCGGAAAGATTGCTGAAAAAATTAATATAGACGGAGTAAATGAACGATGAAACAAGCCAAAAAAGTAAAGTGAATGCGGCCCCCGGAATTGTTTGTTTTAATTTAATCGGCACGGGCACCGCTACCTTATTAATCAATAATAACAAAATAAAAGGAACTATTGCGATCATTAAATATTTAATAATAATCGAAATATAACTTCCGAAAATATCTAAGAGCCAGACGTCAGAAATTGATAGAATAATCATTAAAGAAAAAATGATAGCCAAAAATACAACAACTGATAGTAATGCCAGTATTCTAGTAAAAATTTTTCTGCGAACTATCTTCTTCTGACCATATATCAGTTCTCCACTTTTGATTAACTGAAAGAAAATATGGGACCCGCTATATAAAGCCGCAACAATCACAAAAATCGAGTAAGCGGAGAATCTATCAAAGTTTTGCATATAGTTAACGATATTAATTATTTCTGGCGGAATATAGACAGGAGCAGCATCTAAATCCAGAGTATAAGTAAAACGGCTTAAAATCATTGAGACTAGAAATAATAATGGCAAGCCACTTAAAATGAAGAAAAACGACATCGTTCCAGCAAGTGTAGTATAGTTCTTTTCACCAAGGCATCGCCATAATTTACGGAGTTCAATTATTTTCTTCTTCAAATCATTCACCATAAATATTATACCAAGTAATTTTATTTATAACAAGTAAATAGAATCATCTTAGGAGTTTTTCATAAAATAGGCAGTTTCATATCCATATAGTAATATAAAGAGGGCTCTTATTCATTTGCTAGAAGATAGCGCATTTCATACGTCTTCTTCTCAACTAACTTATATAAAAAAACTACATCTTTATATCTGGTAATTCCTGCCAATTCTTGTCTCAGAATCTTAAAATAAAAATCAAGCATTAACACATTTCCAGTTCTTGAGGCAACCTCTAAAGTAGTATTTCTTAAAAAGTCACGAAGCTGAATAGGAGTTTCGTTGTACTTATATTCCAGGTAACGTAAAAAAATTAATTTTTCCGTATTATAAAGATCAAGGTCAATATTCAAAAGTCGACCTAAATTATCTCTGATATAATCCACATCTCCGGAAAGTTCCGAACACTTAAGTGAGTAATAAGTAAAATCCTGTGGAGAAATATCTTTTTGGCAATTCTTTAAAAAAAGAAAAGCTTTGGAAAATTCACGAATACTAATTAAATAATCAGCTTGTAGAATAAAATACTTTTTTAATTTTCTTTTTTCACTAAAAGAAAAAGGTCGCATAACATCCTGAGCTGTTTTCTTATAGCCGGATGAAGCTAAAGTAATTGCCCATAAATAAGATATTTCAATTATTTGCGAAAAATTAGCTAGAGTTTGGCAGGTTGTTTTATATTCCCTTACAACTTTATTATAAGCCATTTCGTGTTTTCCGGCAAAAGCATTCAGGCAAAAAGACTTTTGATTAAGAGCATGTAAATATTCATTGCTAAATCGCATCGTCTTAATTAAGTTTTGATATTGAGCAGCCGCAATATAATCTTTATAATTAATTTCAAAAATTAAAGAGAAACACAAAAAGCACTCTAACTCTAAATCAGTAAGCGTTTCTTTTATACTATAAATCTTTTCACTACAGTCGATGCTTTTATAACGGTCACCAGTCATAATGTAATAAATGAACTTTATCAGTTTCATGTCAAAACTCATGCCATTAATTTTATTGAAAATTCTGGCTATGTTTTCCGGATCATCAAAAAAATAGAGTTTTATTGTTTGTTTTAATAAGTGATAATATAAATCCACATTATCAAAGATATCTCTATTAATCTTTATTTTGCTTAAAATTTCCTCCAAAACAAAATCACTGGCAAAAACTTTGCCATTTTCCAGTTTTGATAAATAAGAAACACTTAAACTTTCTTTAGCAAACTGACTCAATGTTTGATTGTTTTCCAGGCGCGCTTTCTTTATTTCTGTACCGAGTATTCTTATTTTTTGATTCTGAGTGTTATCATTGCGCTTCTTCAAAAATTTTTCCATATTCTTATAATACATTAAAATATTTCTCCTTTTGGAAAATATTTTAGCAAAAATATAAAAAAAATCCATAGCTAAAGCTGATTTTCAAAATGCAAAAAACAACTACACTAAAGATGTCATTTCGTAGGAAACAAGCGCCGAAAAGCTATAAATTTGATGCTTTCCGTCGTAAAAGTGTGAAGTTCTGTAATTTATACTAAGGATTTTTTTGTTTTCTGACTGCAAAAATTTATTGATTGCGTTCTCTAAATCTTGTTCATGTTCAAAATCAAAGATTTTCACTTGAATCATAAATTCTTATCTCCTTCCCGACAAAACTCTATTAATTGACAAAGAGCGCATGTTGGCTTCTGCGCTTTACAAAAGTAACGGCCAAAGTGAATCAGAAGATGATGAACCTTAATCCATTCGCTTTCCGGAAAATAGTTTCTTAGTTTATTTTCAATTGTCAAAATGTTATCATTTATCTCGGAAAGACAAAGTCTGTTTGCTATTCTTTTAACATGTGTATCTACTGGAAAAGCCGGAATTTTAAACCCTTCTACTAAAATAACAGAAGCTGTTTTACGGCCTATTCCCTTTATTGCTTGTAAATCATTTAAGTTATCAGGTACTTTACCATTATATAATCTAATTAATTCACCGGAAACAAATTTCAGAACCTGACTTTTCTTACGTGATAAACCAATAGGTCTGATAATAATTTCCAAATCATTTATATCCGCCTTAATAAAATCTTCCGGCGTTTTATATTTGGCAAATAAAATGCTGGTAACTTTATTTACACTTGAATCATGAGTCTGAGCGGACAATATTACCGCAATCAACAATTCAAAAACATTAGCATGATTTAATTCACATCCTGCATTTGGAAATAAACTTTCCAAATAGGAAACCAGATTATTTCTTGATAGCACTGTAGAATTCATCGATAATATTTTTTGTGTCTGAATCTAAAGTTTTAACTTTAGAAACACTTCTGGAATTAATAATACTGTCAACTATCTGAAGGTTGAGTCTGCCTTTTTTAAGACTATCCGTCAAAACATCTTTTATAAGTTCAGTAGAAATGTTTTCGCTTTGCCACTTTCTGACAATTGAAATCTCAAAAGAGGAAAGATTTCTTCCTAACTCCTTAGTAATAAAATCAATAACGGCACTAATTCCCATTTCTTGGACAAAAGTACCGGGATTAATACTTTTCTTTAAAAGCGTCTCAATTTTAACGAATGTCTGATCAAGATTATAGATTTCTTTAGCTTTTTTATTTTCAGCTGTTTCAATTTCAATTGCCAAAAAGCCTTTCTCTAATAATTGATTGACTGTTTCTGCGACTATATCAGTTTCCACTAACGTCATCTCTGCTAATTCTTTAATTGAAAGACCATTATTATTTTCATTTAATAAATCAAAGAGTTTAAGAAGAATTCGCAGTTCATTTTCTGTTAAAGTCAGTTCATTATAAAAATGAAGAATAAGTTTATGAAAATTTAATGTTTTAATCAAAAAAAGTTCTTTTATAATATTATTCATAACTACCAGCCCCTCCTGCCATCTTTTCCAAAGCCTCACGAGCTGCGTTTTGTTCTGCCAGTTTTTTCGTTTTACCTTTTCCGGTTCCCATTTTAATGCCATCCATTTTAACTTCTATGACAAACTGTCTGGCATGAGCCGGACCGGTTGTTTCTTTTTCGATATATTCCAAAGATCTTTTATCAGCCTGAACATATTCCTGAAGAGTTGATTTATAATCTTTAATTGTTTTTACTTCATTCATAAAAGGAATTACTAGTTTTTCAATAACTTCTGTTGCTTTTTTTAACCCTGCTTCCAGATAAACAGCGGCTAAGATTGCTTCAAAAGAATCGGCGATTAAAGATTTCTGAATTTCTTCTTCGCCTTGTCCAACAATTAAGTAATCCCGCAACCCAATTTTAGAAGCGTAAGTATAAAGTGCCTGTTCACAGACAATCTGTGCTCTTTTTTTAGACATATCACCTTCATTTAAAGCTAATGAAGTATAAAGATGATTGCTTATTACTAATCCTAAAACTGCATCGCCTAAAAATTCTAGGCGCTCGTTGTTATCGCCTTGATGTTCATTAGTAAAAGATTTATGAGTTAAGGCTGTCTGCAATAGATTCTTATTTTTAAAGACATAGCCTATTTTTTCTTCAAGTTTAGCGTATTGCATAGCTATTCCTCTTTAGCGCTAAGAACTTTTTTCACTTTTTCAATAACATCATTACTAATCATTTTTTCAGCTTGTTGAATAGCATTATAAAACGCGTAAGCGTCTGATGAGCCATGTGCTTTAATAACCGGTGCATTAACCCCTATTAACATCGCGCCTCCTATTTCTTTTGGATCAAGACGCTTTTTAAAACGCGCAAGATTTTTACGCATGAAAAAATAACCAAGTTTACCCATAAAAGTTCTTTTTATTTCTTCCCGCATTAATTTACCTGTAGTGCCAAATACACCTTCCATCGTCTTTAAAACCATATTTCCGGTATAACCATCAGTTAGGTGAATATGACAAGGCGAAGAGAATAATTCTTTTGTTTCAACATTGCCGTAAAAGTTAATAGTTTCAGAAGTTTCTAAAAGTGCATAAGTCTCTTTATCTATATCTCGGCCTTTGCCAGCTTCCGTTCCGATATTTAAAAGACCGGTAATAGGTTCTGCAATTCCCATAACTTCACGACTCAAAATAGTCGCAAAATTAGCTAATTCCAACATATGTTCTTTCTTTAACTCTAGATTAGCTCCTACATCAAGTAATAATTTTCCCTTGCCATCTTCAGAAGGCAGAATCGGACAAAGCGCTGTTCTTTTCATATTTTCCAGACGTTTAACAATTAAATGTGCCCCGACAATTAAAGCTTGTGTCGGTCCGGCACTAACAACGCCATCAATTTTCTTTTCTTTAGCATAGTGTAATGCCAAAGCCATCGAGCAGTCTGGATTAGCTCTTAAATAGCTAACCGGATCTTTTTCACCCATTGAAAGAAATTTTTCTGTATGAACGATTTCAATATTGGCAATATCTCCTAAAGCCGCTTTAATTACTTTTTCTGAACCAAAAAGCGTCAGCTTTACATTAGTCTTCTTTTCTAAAAAAAGTTTAACCGCCTTTAAAATTTCTCCTGGCGCATGATCTCCGCCAAAAATATCAATCCCGATATTAGTCATTTTTTTATCCTCCAATTTTATACGTACTTAAATTATATCATCTTTGATGAAATTTGTAATTAATTTTTGCACTTCAAACTTTAATTTGCTCAAATTTTCTGTCTGACTCCAGCCATGAAAATCCAGAATCTCTAAAGCATCTGTCTTAGCTAATTCTAAAATCTTAAAATCAGCGACAAAGTCAAGAAATAAAAAATTGCCGAATCCGGTTTGTTTAGTCCCAAAGAATTGACCCGGCCCGCGGGCTTTTAAATCATATTCGCTTAATAAAAAGCAATCATCTACTTCCTCTAAAACTTTAAGGCGCTCACAATACTCTTTTTTAGATACGTAATAACAATAACACTGTAAATCGTTGCGCCCAACTCTTCCCCGTAACTGATGTAAGGTACTCAAGCCGAATCGATCCGCATCAAGCACAACCATCATTGTCGCATTCTTAATATCAACCCCAACCTCAACAACCGTTGTTGAAACTAAGATGCCTATTTTATTCTCCGCAAAATCGTTTGTGACCTGATTTTTTTCAATCGCTGAAAGTTTACCATGCAACAAACCAACTTCCGTTATATCCGTAAAAAGATCTTTAAATTTGTGATAAATATCCAAAGCATTTTTTACTTCCAGATTTTCGCTTTCTTCAATTAAAGGTACGACAATATAAATCTGCCTTCCTTTGCTTAATTCCTCATTCATTTTTTGAATTAGACCGCTAACTTCCCTATCATTAAGGACTCTGGTAATTATTTTTTTGCGAAGCGCCGGTTTAGTTTTAATTTTAACAATTCGAACATCCTGCAAAATTGTTGCGGCTAAAGATTTAGGGATTGGCGTAGCTGAAAGAGTAATCAAATGACTTTCCTCCCCTTTTTCCTGTAAGGCTTTCTTTTGTTCAACGCCAAAACGTTGTTCTTCATCAATAACGATATAGCGTAAATCATTAAAAACAATTTCTGGTTGAATTATGGCATGTGTTCCAACTAAAATGTCAATTTCCTTAGCTTTTAATTTCTTAAGGATTGCTTCTCTTTTCTTGCCTGTAATAGCGCCTGTGATAATTTCAAGTCGAATCGGATAGTTTTCAAAGAGTTTTGATAAGGTCTGAAAGTGCTGACGAGCTAAAATTTCTGTCGGGGCCATCAAAACACCTTGATGTTCTTCAGCTAAAGCAAAAAAAGCAATCGCAACTACTACTGTTTTACCACTTCCAACATCACCTTCAATTAATCTTTCAATCGGATAATCACTTTTAAAATCAATAAAAAGTTGATTTACTGCTTTCTTTTGATCCTCAGTCAAGTCAAAAGGCAAATTTTTTATGAAATCTCTAATCTTATCTAAATTATAAGCTAAAGGATTAATATCTCTTTTAAATTTTGCTCGAATATGATCATTAACCGCTAACTGAAAAATTAAAGCTTCCTGATATTTAAGTTTGCGTTTGCCTTGATGAATGTCATATAAAGTTTCCGGAAAGTGAATTAAACGGAACACCTCATAATCAGAAGGCAATTTATACTTCTTTAAATAAATATCCGGAATTGTTTCTTCCTTAAATTCAAGCGTTCTGAGCGCTTTTCTTACAGCCTGTGTCACTTGATAGTCATAAAGTTCAGAAAAGTTATAAATTGGCTTAATATGGTCCTTATAATCACTAATAAAAATAGCAGCTATATTAAAAACATTTTTATCGTAATTACCATTAATCACTAACGATAATTCTGGATATAATTTATCAAGTAGATAATCCCGGCCAAAACTTACAACCGAAATGATATTTTCTCCGGTTTTAAATTTAAAGCTGATACTTTTTAAATTGCGATGATGTTTACGAACAGTAATATCTGAAACAATTATCCCTTTAATCGTTTGTGATTCTTTATTATCAACAAACTCAGAAAGCGTAAAGACTTCGTAACGTTTCGGAAAATAATTTAAAAGCGAAAAAAGATCAAAAATATGATTTTTGATCAATTCTTTACTTACCTTCTCACCTAAATATCTTTCAACCTTATAATCCAAAAATATTCACCGATAAGATTATATAATAAAAGTTTTAATTTTGCAAAGAGTTTTGTTTAGTATTTGTCTTTCTTTTAATTACTTTAGCCGGACTTCCAGAGATTACCTGTCCAACTAAAACATCTTTTAATACAACAGAATTTGGCAGAATAACCGCATTTTCTTCAATTGTGATTCCACTTGCGATAATACAATTAGCGCCAATTATCACATTATTGCCAATTGTAATTCTTTGTTCGCTATCTTTTGGATTAGAAAGTATTGTATTACTGCCAATATGACAACGAGCACCTATTTTTGTATTTTCGGCCACAAACACATTTTCATCAACTATTGTATCGTTTCCGACAAAAACATTGTGATTTAAGATTGTTCCTGCTCTAATGATTGTTTTTGCGGATAATTTAACATTCCTTTTGATAATCGCATCAACATCGACTTTCACATCTTCACTGATTTGCGGAACATGAATTTTATTATCATATTCAAAATAATATTTATCAATTAATTTTTGATTTTCAAAAAGCCAATTATTGAGTTCTTCTTTTGTACCGATAAATATCCCAAAGTTATCAAGAATAAAAGAGTTTGAAACATTTTTACTGCATTCTTTGATTTTTCCGTAAGCATAGAGGTTAATGGTATTGCTATTTTTTGCTTTATAGATTAGATCCAATTATCTCAACTCCACTTAATTATATGATGATAAACTAAATATTATGCTTTTTAAAGACCTCTGCACGAAACACCTAGATTTATTTTGTGTGTTCGCATATATTAATGAGGAGAGGAGGTTCAAAAATGCATTTCAATAATCCGCATGAACAACGATTCTGGCCTTTATTACCGTTTTTAACAGGCGCTTTGATCGCAACACCGTTTGCTTATATGGCTGGTAAAAACAATAACTGCCATCCTAATTTTTGTCAGCCGATGCCCATGCCAATGCCTATGCCGGTACCTGTTCCACAACCTTGGCCACAACCCTGGCCTCAACCTTGGCCGCAGCCGGTACCGATTATGCCATTTTCCGAACAACAAATGCCGGAATTTCATAATACCGTAGGTTCACACAATCAATTTAATCCGGCCAATCCTGGTTATCCTAATGCCGGTTTTCCTAGCCAGTTTCGCTAATAATAAGAAAAAATAAAAATCTCAGAATAGTCTGAGATTCTTTTTTATTTCATTTTTTTTCTTAATAACACAGTTTCACCTTCGCCATAATCGCCATCTCCATACACACTTAAATATTCTTCAAGTAAGTATTCATTCGGTAAAGCATCTGATTCAATAAAGCCCGCTTTCAAATAGGACTTGTTAGCTCTTGGATTCTTGGCAGCCGGTCGCATAATAAAATCTGTTATGTTCATTTTCAAATACAAATAATTCGTTAAGGAAACAATCGCATCCGTTCCATAGCCTTTACCGCAGTTAGCCTCGCTATTAATCCAAATATCGAGTTCAGCTTTGCCAGGTTTTAAATGAAACGAAGCATAACTGATAAAACCAACAGGAATTTTATTTTGTGTAATAATAAACCCTCTGCCTTTATTCAGTTCTGAACCTGTAAAATAATAGTCAGCATAATCTTCTGAAAACTCTTCAAAAGTTGGAATATTGATTTCAGGAAAATCCGGAGGACCTGCATGTGATTTTGTAGTTTCCGAATGAAAACACCATTCATAAACATTTTGCCTGTCGCCTAAGGTCGCGGGGACTAAATTAATAATTTTACCTTTAATCACCGAAATCCACCCTTTTTGTTTTTCGCCTGTTCAGGATCAAAATCGGCATTTTGTAAGTTTTCTGCTAAATTCTCAAAATCCTCTTCACTGAAATTACTCATTTTTTTAGCCATTTGACGCTGAGCATCAAGCGATTGTCTTAATTTGTTAACTTCCGCAATGCTTCTGCCAGATCCTCTGGCAATTCGATCTCTTCTTTTAGAAGACATATCGACTAGACGCGGATTACTTCTTTCTTCCGCTGTCATTGAAAAAATAATCGCTTCTATAAAGACTAATTGTTTATCATCAACGCTTTTAGCCATTTCTCTTAATTTTCCTAAGCCCGGTAAAAATCCTAAAATCTTTCCGAAAGAACCCATTCTTTTAATCATTTTAAATTGCTTAAGCATATCATTATAATTAAAATTATCTGACATCATCTTTTCCATCATCGACATAGCTTCTTCTTCTGATATGTTTTCTGAAACTTTTTCGATTAAAGTTAAAGTATCGCCCATTCCTAAAATACGACCGGCCATCCGATCCGGATGAAAGACTTCAATCGCATCTAATTTTTCGCCAGTACCGATAAATTTAATCGGAAGACCCGTCACAATTTTAATTGATAAAGCCGCACCACCACGGGTATCGCCATCTAATTTTGTTAGGATTGCTCCGGTTGCCTGCAATTTCTCATCAAAAGCTTTACAGACATTAACCGCATCCTGACCAGTCATCGCATCAACAGTAAGTAAGATTTCATCTGGTCTGATTGATTTCTTTATGTCAATGAGTTCATCCATCATCGCATCATCTATATGAAGACGTCCCGCAGTATCAATAATAACTAAATCGAAGCCGTTTTTTTCTGCATAACGAACACCGTTTTCGACAATTTTAACAGGTTTGACTTGATTGCCTTCCTGATAGACTTCAATATTAAGCTGGCGACCAATCTGCATCAGCTGATCAATTGCGGCCGGACGATAAATATCGGCAGCTACCATTAAAACTTTCTTAGAATCACGTTTGCTTAAAAAATTAGCAAGTTTTCCGATAAATGTGGTTTTTCCGGCCCCCTGCAGACCAACTGTCATTAGTTTAGTTGTGCCTTTATTGTTATAAGTAATATCAACTGAACTATCACCCATAATGCTTTTTAATTCATCATGAACGACTTTAACGACTTGTTGACCAGGATTAAGACCTTTTAATATATTGTCGCCTAAGGCTTTTTCTTTAATACTATTAGTAAAATCTTTAACAACTTTATAATTTACATCAGCCTCCAATAAAGAAAGTCTGATTTCTTTAAGCATTTCTTCAATATCCTCTGCGCTTAATTTTCCGCGTCCTGTCATTCTGCGGAAAGCCATCTGCATACGATCAGTTAAATTTTCAAAAGCCATAATCAATTCCTACCTTATGTTTTTAAGTTTTTCAATTATTTCCGGATACTCCCGAATCATTTCATATAAATCATTGCGCTTTTTTTCATTTTCCACGAGCTTTAATTTCTTTTCATAGTCCTTTAACAACAAAATAGTTTTTTTGATTTGATCAAATACCGCATTCCGGCTAACATTTTTTGTTTCCGCAATTTCAGTAATCGATAAATCAAGAAAAAAATGCATTGAAAGATAATCACTTTGTTTTTCTGTCAAAAGATTTGCATAAAAATCAAATAGTAAAGCAACTTCCAGTTTATCTTTAAATTCCATTATTCAAAAAGATCCGCAAAAAGCCCATAAATATATTGTTCGATATCGAATACTTCTAAATCTTCAAGTTTTTCTCCAAGACCAATAAATTTAATGGGAATATTAAATTCATTACGAATCGCTAAAACGATTCCCCCTTTGGCCGTTCCGTCTAATTTAGTTAAGATTGTACCGCTAATTTGCGTCGCTTCAAAAAAAGCTTTAGCCTGACTAAGTCCGTTTTGACCGGTTGTTGCGTCTAAAACAAGCAATGTCTCGTGTGGCGCTCCCGGAATTTCTCTTTCAATGATTCTTTTAATTTTAGCCAGCTCATTCATAAGATTGACTTTTGTTTGAAGACGTCCGGCAGTATCGCATAACAGATACTGATAATTTTCTTTTTTAGCTCTTTGAATGCCTTCAAAAATAACTGAAGAAGGATCACTTCCGCTAGGTTTTTCTACAACATCAATATCGACTCTTTCGCCCCAGACTTTTAATTGTTCAATCGCTCCGGCCCGGAAAGTATCGCCGGCTGCCAGTAAAACCGACTTGCCTTCTGATTTTAATTTATGCGCTAATTTAGCGATGCTTGTTGTTTTTCCAACACCATTTACACCGACAAATAAATATACTGTAAGTCCCTCATTATTAACACTTAAATTAGCATTAACTATTTCATCTTTCAGATAAAGTTCAAACATTTTATCAACAATAACTTCCTGAAGATCCTTAGGTGAACTAATATCGTTTTCCGCAACATAATTCTTAATTTCTTCGATGTACTTAACAACTGTATCAACGCCAATATCAGCACTAATAAATAGTTCTTCCAAATCATCGAATAAATTATTATCAATTTTAGCTTGTGATAATATTTTCTTTAAATTACCGATTGCACCGCTTCTTGTTTTATTTAATCCCAGTTTATATTTATTGGATTTTTCTTCTTTACCCTTAAAGATTTTTCTGAATAAACCCATTATCTCACATCCTCAAAAATACTATCTATTATTATATCATATTTTGAGCCAAAAATTAAGAAAAAACCTTTCCGAATATACAGAAAGGCTTCTTTTCTTAATTACTTGGTCTTTCTCTTAATCTCGTTGCGATATCACTCCAACTTGGCGCGCTTCTAAATGCTTCAATAGTGCCATGTGGTACAAAAATTAAAGCTCCACTCATCGCAAAAACCTCAGCCGCAAGTGTAAATGGTGTTTCAGAGTTAATATCTACTCGCATAAGGCGTCCTGTATTACGAAAGGCTGCGCGGTCAATTTGTGTAATCGTGCCAGGAAGAACAATTTCAGCTAAGTTAAGATTATTGTTAAAAGCATCAGAACCAATTTGTCTTAATCCTTCGCTAAATTCTACTCTTGTTAATCTTTGGTTATCAAAGAAAGCCATTGAACCAATAGTTTCTAAAGTTGCCGGAAAGCTGATTTCTCTTAAGACACTGTTAGAGAAGGCTGCTGAGTTGATAGTAACTAATCCTCTTAATTCCCCATTAACAAGTCCAGTTTCAAAATTTATCGTTTCTAATGAAGATGTAGTAACTCCCGCAGTTCTGCTAAAGTAGAAAGCGCGTGAGTCAATAATTGTTACTGTATAAGGAATAGTGATTTCTGTTAAACTAGTTGCTTCTCTAAAAGCCTCTATTCCAATTCGTGTTACACCAACAGGGATAGTTACTTTTTCAAGATTACTGTTTTCAAAAAATGTCCGAGCGTTTATTTGCGTTAATCCTGCCGGTAAAATTATTTCTGTTAAATGTGAACGGGAAAACGCAGAATCACCAATTACGGTAATTGAGTCCGGAAGATTAATACTTGTAAATCTAGTTTCTTCAAAAGCGCTTCGTCTGATTTCTTCTACCCCATATTCAATGGTAACTGTAAGAAGATTAGTTGTTCGCGCAAAAGCAAACTCACCGATTGTTCTTGTCGCACCATATATGTGAATCTCTTCTAAATTAGTAACACCATGAAAAGCGTGGTTACCGATAGAAAGAATCTGATTGTGCAGAACAACTTTAACTAAATTAGTTGAACCTGCAAACATATGATCACTTATATTTCTGATATGCTCAGGTATTATTACTTCTGTAATACCAGTATTAGCAAATGCCCATCTGCCAATTCTAGTTAATGAAGCAGGAATTACAACTGATTGAAGATTTCTGGAATAATTGAAAGCACCATCTCTTATTTCGTAGAGATTGTTAGGTAAATCAGCTGTTTCAATAGCAGTCGCTGAAAAAGCATTTATGCCGATTATTCTTAAATTATTACCGAAAATTACCGTACGCAGGTGTGAATTATTCTGAAAAGCATGATCACCGATTTCTACAACCGATGCCGGAATTGTAAAAGTGTCTGCTCTTAAAGTAAGAAGATATAAAATTAAAACTGTTTTATCACTATTAAATAACACACCATCTTCAAATACATAATAATCATTATTCTCCAGATTTATTTCTGTCAGTCCTTGCATAAAGAAGAAAGCCAGTGAATCTATTTGCGTTACAGAAGCCGGAACATTAACTACTTGTAAATGTCTTGCGCCTTGAAAAGCATTGTCTCTGATTCTTTGAACAGTATTAGGAATTGTAAACGTTGAAGCAGTGTTCCCAACTGCATATTGAATCAATTCTGTAGCCTCATAATTAAATAAATTTCCATCTATTGAGCGAAAATGAGTGTTTAAAGGATCTACTTCAATATTTCTCAAACTCTGAATATTTGAGAAAGTATTAAGATCAATTACCGTTACTGTATTCGGTATTCTAACGCTTTCTATAGAACGCCTAGTAAAGGCTGCCGCATTAATGCGTGTAACTGGTCTGCCATTATGAAATGCTGGAATCCAAACATTTCTGTCAGTGCCGGTAAAGCCATGAACTTCGTAAGCCGCATTACCAGCCAATAGTCTGAAACTTAAGCCAAGTGTTGATCTTTCCCATCTGGCATAAAGCGTGAAATCACCTAAATCAAAATCCTCAGGAGCGACATTATCAGGTCGGAAATTGTCCTTCATACTTCTGCTAAAATTATATTGTCTAGTAAATTCCGAATCCATAAACCATCCTATTAGCGAGTATCCGCTTCTTGTAATAGTTGGCTGAAGTAAAGAACCGTTTCTTCTTTGTAAAATATTAGCTACAGAACTTCCGCCATTAGCCTCAAAACTTACTGTTAAAAGATTATCAGGGTGTTCAACTTCAACTTCAAAACTAGCCATAACATATTCAACATCATCTCGATTAGCATTAAGAAATACTTCAACTCTTTGAGTACCAAGTTGATTAGGATCAAAATAACGAACATGTTCAGGTCTAGTATCAATAACTTGAGTATTTATATTATCGACAAAAAAAATCGACACACGGGAACCACTTAAATCCAATTCTTCTCCTAAAGTATAAAGGACTCTTGTTGGTCTTGTGACAGAGATTCTTTCAATTGGATGATTTGTATCACTAACTTGCCACCTAGCAAAAACTGTAATGTTATTACGTAGTGGATTATCAACTAAAAAGCGGTTATCAAAATTGACCCGAAAGGTATCGTTATCTATAAACCAACCATCAAAACGATGGCCACTTCTTGTTGGCTGAGCAGGAAAATTAACTTCCACACCGCTTCTGATGTTCATTGAATTAACATCTGAACCTCCGTTACTATTAAATGTTACAGTAAATCTTTCCTCTCTGCATCCAGAAAGAACTAACAGGCAGAGTAAAACAACTGCCAACAAAAAACCTGTTTTTTTCATATAAGCCTCCAAAGAACTAATTCTTTTGTACATTTATTATACACAAAATCAATAAAATATTCAAGATTTAAAAGCGAACTATCGTATTTTTTTCATGAATTTATCAGGTATAAATAATAAATTAGGATTTTCACAAAAGAAAACAAGTAAAACTAATTACTTGTTTTATAAATTATATACTCGTTTTTTTAATCTTTTTCTGAAGAATAAAGCTAAAATTCCTGTTGTGACTATTGCTACATTAATAACTGCGATGATAATCGCAATTGAATTAATGCCTGTTGTCGCAATAGTATAAATATAAGCAACTGATGGATTTGAATTTAAAGTTGTTATATTATTTCCTAAAGCCATAACCGTAATTGAATAGCTTCCTGGCGTTAAATCAAGCATAAAATAATTTGAGTTTGTTCTGCCAACACTGATATTATCAACGAAAATTTCAAAAAAATTGTAGTCAGAGGTCCAGGATAATATGCCATCGTTAACAGCTAATTCCGTTGGTGCAGTTAATATGATTAATTCAGGTTCAGTAACAATATGCTCATAAACACTACTAGTTGAAGAAATAGTTGTAAAACCATTCCCAACTGCTATTACAGTTATTTGATATGTTCCTGCCTCTAAATTTAAGTTAAACGAATTAGTTGTCGAAGTTCCTACTTTATTTCCATTTACTAAGATTTCAAAATTATTATGAATTGAAATCCATGTTAAAACTCCATTATTTACCGCTAATCCTGTAGGTGCTTCTAATTGAAAAATTATATATTCATAAATTTCAGATACCTTTGAATCATGATTGTCTTTATTTCCGATTGCAATTACTGTTAAAGCATATGTTCCTGCTTGACTCAGATTTAAGACAAACGAATTTATAACTGATGTTCCTACGCTTAAGCCATCTACAAATATCTCAAAACTATTATGCGCTGAAACCCAAGTCAATATACCATTATTAACTGTCAAATCAGATGGCGTTTCTAATTGAGTGATTGCATAAGAATATTCATCTGACATTTCAGAATCCAAGATATCATTATTGTTTCCAATCGCCATAACCCGTATTAAATATAATCCTACATTAGGTAAATTAAGTTCAAATGAATTCAAAGATGTATTTCCTACTTCGTTTCCATTAACAAAAACAATAAAATTATTATGTTCTGAAATCCACGATAAGACTCCATTATTTACTGTTAGTCTGGTTGGCGCTTCTAGCTGAATAATTATATATTCATAAGATGTTGATGATTCTGAATGAAGAATATCTATATTGTTTCCTAAAGCTACTACTGTTAATAAATAAGTTCCGACAAGCGTTAAATCTAAAGTAAATGATTTTATTGTTGATGTACCGACACTAACTCCATCAATAAAGATTTCAAAGCTATTATGTTCTGAAATCCACGATAAGACTCCATTATTAACTGTTAGTCCAGTTGGTGCATCAAGTTGAATAATTGTATAAGTATAAGCAGTTGATAAAATTGAATTTAACACATCGACATTATTTCCCAATGCCATAACTATTATTGAGTATGAACCTACATTTGTTAAATCTAAGGTAAATGAAGTTACCGATGACGTTCCTACACTAATTCCATCAATAAAGATTTCAAAGCTATTATAATCTGAAATCCACGATAAGACTCCATTATTAACTGTTAGTCCGGTTGGCGCTTCTAACTGAATAATTATATATTCATAAGCCGTTGATGGATCTGAATCTAAAGTGGTTATATTATCACCTGTCGCAATAACTGTTAACATATAAACACCAACAACTGAAAGATTTAAAATAAATGAATTGATTGATGATGTTCCTACACTATTTCCATCTATAAA
>Ga0123355_10006176_pt1 | contig 17689 bp, 15 predicted proteins | sample TergutEmb28metaG_3_FD_89872 | JGI IMG/M metagenome (GOLD analysis project Ga0123355, IMG submission 89872) | Embiratermes neotenicus P1 segment gut microbial communities from Petit-Saut dam, French Guiana - Emb289 P1 | ecosystem: Host-associated > Arthropoda: Insects > Digestive system > Gut ...
GGGTAATTGATCGGCGTCGCGTACATGTGGAACTCCTCCAGCAACCGCCGGCTGACTTCCCTGCACAAGGCTGCATCACCGATGTGCAACGGCACGATATGACTGTCTGACGCGATGCGTGGCAGACCTGCGGCATCAAAGCACCGCTTCAACGCATCGGCACGCTCGAACAGCTTCGCGCGCCGCGCATGGTCCGAGCGTACGTGCCGTACCGCGGCCAACGCCGCAGAGGCCACCATCGGCGGCAGTGACGTGGTGAAAATGAAGCCGGGTGCCACGGAGCGGATGTAATCGATCACCTCGGCATCACCGGCGATATAGCCGCCATGGCAACCGAACGCTTTCGCCAGTGTACCCTCGATGATATCGACGCGATGCGCAACGCCGTCACGCTCCGACACACCACCGCCGTTCGGGCCGTACATGCCGACGGCGTGAACTTCGTCCAGATAAGTGATCGCGCCATAGCGTGCGGCCAGATCGCAGATCGCACCAATGGGTGCGATGTCGGCATCCATTGAATACACCGATTCGAACGCGATCATTTTTGGTGCGCCGCTCGGTGCGGCACGCAGCAACGCCTCGAGATGGGTCATGTCGTTGTGCGCAAAAATGTTGCGCACCGCCTTGGCGCCGCGGATCCCGGCGATCATCGACGCATGGTTCTTCGCGTCGGAGAACACCTGCCATGCTTGCTCCGGGCCCGCCGGCGCGCTGCTGAGGATCGTCGATAGCGCTGCCTGGTTGGAGACGAAGCCCGAAGTGAAGAGCAGCGCCGCCGCCTTGCCGTGCAGATCGGCAAGCTCCGCCTCGAGCGCGTCATGCGCCGGGCTGGTGCCGCTGATATTGCGCGTGCCTCCGGCGCCGGCACCCATGGTGCGGGCCGCTTCGCAAGCAGCCTCCACCACAATCGGATGCCCACCCATCGCCAGATAGTCGTTCGACGACCACACCAGCACCTTGGTCCCGTCAGGCCGCCGGTAATAGGGGAAACCGTCGGCCTGCTTTTGCAGTGCGGTAAACTCTCGATAGCGCCCCTGTGCGCGGATGTCGTCCAACGCGCGGCGACAGAATGCGTGAAATCCAGCCATGCTCAAGGCGCCTTCATGGGAGAAAAGAACCAGTCACCAGATCGGACGATCGCCGCAAAAACGCAAGAGCCGAAGCAGCAGTCCGCGCCGGCCTCGGATAGTGGAAAGCCTCCATATCTCATTGACCTAGATCAAGGTCATGACCTGACCAATCGTTAACATTTGGACGTCATTCGTGTCCGCTTCCTTGCGGCTACCGAGCCAAACGGAACGGCGGATCCTATGGAGTCCGGCCAACATGCCATCATTCCGTGACGACAACTTCCGTGCAGGGAAACAACGACCAAGGGGCGCAGCGGCGTGCTGATCCCGCTGAAACTCGTGCGTGACAGGCCGCTGCAGCAACAATTGTTCGAACAATTGGGCGACCTGATCGCCAGCGGCGGGTTGCAAGCTGGCACGCGCATGCCGTCCACCCGCATGGTGGCGGAGCAATTCGCCGTATCCCGCATTACCGTCCTGCTGGCCTATGAGCGTCTGATCGCGGAAGGTTATCTCGAGACGATTCCGGCCAAGGGGACGTTCGTCAGTCGCCCCGCGGTGGCGGCGGTCAGGTGTCCGATGGATGTGCAAAGCGGTGCCCACACCGCCTCGCCGATTCCGTGCAGTGGCGGCATCGGCGACGGCCGGATCGGCCGACCCGATCCCGCCCTGTTTCCGATCACCCGTTGGCGGGCGCTAATGCGCGACGCCGTGAGTCGAGTCGGCGCCGGTGCGGCCACCGACCACGCGGGCGGAGCCGTCCAGCTTCGCCAGGCAATTGCAGCGTGGCTCTCCGTCTCGCGCGGCCTGGCGGTGGCGCCATCGCAGATCGTCCTGGTCAGCGGTCGGCAGCAGGCGGTGCACCTCGCGGCGCATCTGTTGCTGTACAACGGCGCTCGGGCCGTGGTGGAGGATCCGTGTGACGACCGCACCGCCGCGACCTACGCCGAAGCAGGCGCTGAGGTAATCGTGGTGCCGGTGGACCATGCGGGCCTGCGTTCGGACATGCTGCCGGAGGGGCCGGCCGCGCTGGTGCACCTCACGCCGGAGCACCAGCGGCCCCTTGGCGTGCTGCTGAGTGCGGAGCGCCGTGCCGCGGTGCTGCGATGGGCTGCGCAGGCCGGTGCGGTCATCGTCGCGGAGGATTCGGACGGCGAATTCCGTTACGGCGGCATGGAAGCGCCGTCGCTGATGAACCTCGATCACGAGGGGCGGGTCATCCACGTGGGCGGTTTTGCGGCCTCGCTTGGTCCGTGGGTCACCATGGGGTATCTCGCCGTCCCTCTGGCGATGGTGGAAGCGGCGCACGCGGCCCGGCGGCTGATCGATGATTCCGCGGGTTCGGTCGAATGTGGCGCGCTGGCCGAGTTCCTCCAGAGCGGCGCCTATGCACGGCACTTGCACCGATCGCGCAAGATCTACATGAGCCGCCGTGACGCGCTCGTGGAAGCGTTGCAACGTCATTTCGGCACGACCGCGGCCGGCAGCGCAGGCCTCCATCTCGCCTGGGAGTTGCCCGAAGACCTCGGCGATGGAAGGGACTTCGCGGAACATGCGCGGCGTTGCGGCTTGGAAGCCGATACCGCCGGCGCAGCGAACCGCCGAGTGCTGCTGCTGGGCTTTGGCATGTTGAGCGAGACACGGCTGCAGCTTGGTATCGCGCGGTTGGCAAGCGAGACTCAGGTCTTGTCTGCGTCACAACGGGTGGGGTGATGCCAAGCACCGCTGCACGACGCCGCAAGTTGATTCGCAAAACTTGCTGGCGCGGCGAAGAGCCTACACTCTCGGTCGGCCCGCGGCCGTTGACGCAGGTCAATGCCAACCGCGTCCTGGTTTTTCAAACAATCAAGGTCTTCACAAAGAGGAGGCTCCTGATGCGCTTACGTTTTGCGCAGACCCCGACGGTCGCAATCGCGGCGGCTGCGGCGTTTGCCGCGCTTATCGGTGTGGAAGCAGCGCTCGCAGCCCCGACCGCCGCGCCGAGTTTTAAGCAGGACGTGCTGCCGATCCTCAACCAGCATTGCATCCAGTGCCACTCTGAGGGCCACATAGGCTTTCAGTCGATCGGTCTGGACCTCACAACCTACCAAGGCGTGATGAACGGATCTCAGCGCGGTCGGGCGGTGATTCCGAGGCAGCCGCAGATGAGCCCTTTGGTAAAGGTGCTTGACTGGAGCAAGGATACGTATCCGCATATGCCGGCGAACCAGCATCAGCTGGACAAGAAGGACGTGGACACCATCAGCGCCTGGGTTGCTGCCGGGGCGAAAGACAACTGAGCGCACACCAACCATCCCCGAGCAGGCTTGTCCGGGATCTGGAGCCGCGTCCTTCGCGCTCGCTTCACGAGGATTCCACACTGACGCGAGGACAGGCTGCCCATCTTCGTCCTGGCGAAGGCGGGAACCTATGTGCCCCCGGTCCGGACGCCGGGATAACGATGCACGGTTCGCTCCAAACGATTGTTGGGTGGCCGCCTCGGACGTTGGCCAGCACGCATGAAGGGAATGCGTGAATGGCCAGGACAAGCCCGGCCAGGACCGCGAGACACTGGTATTATCAGGATCCGGTGCCGTGGAACTAGGCGCGGCCTGGTCCACCAGCGATCATCATCCATCGCTTCGATTTTGCCGGACGGCGTCGCAGGAATGTCATGAGAGGCTTGGATTTGGTGGTCTGGTGCGCCGGTTGCCCCTCGGCGGTGTGGCCGTGATGCACGCGCCCGGTCTGACCGTGCTTGCCTGCCCAGCTGCACTCGCGCAGATGTCGGGGCCGGAGGCGACCGGGGAAGAATTGCTATGCCAGCTCTACGCAATCCCGCAGCACATTCGAGACGCCAAGCAGGTCGCTCTGGGATTCTGTGCCGATCCCGCCGCAGCGACAGATAAGCCTTACTGGTACGAATCGAGTCGTAATAGTAGGAATTCCAATAATTTCTGGCAGTCGCAACCTAGTCGAACAGGAGTGGGATGATGAACCGTATACTGTTTACCGCCGCGATCGCCGGAACGCTGGCGCTTGCTTGTGCGGCACAGGCCGCGGGCAATGCCGCAGCCGGCAGGGCCGATGCCGCAAACTGTGCGATGTGCCACGGCCAGAACGGGCAAGGCACACAGGTTGCCCCGAAGATCGCCGGCATGCCGCAGGGTGCGTTCGTCCAGGCGCTGCAGGACTTCAAGTCAGGCAGGAAGGACAACGCGATGATGAAGGCGCAGGCGAGCAATCTCTCGCTGCAGCAGATGTATGATCTCGCTGCCTATTTCGCATCGCTGAGATAGACGCGCCGTAACACCGGGCAGAGTCTCTCATGCTCATCCGCCAGGACATCGTGGTGGACTATTCAGGCCGGAGCGCCACCCCCACGCCGCAAAACGCGCTCAGCCTCATGGCGCGCACCGTGTTGGATCGCGCGGACGAAATTCGTCGTCTGCCTATCAATGACAATGCTCTTCGGGGATGGTTGACCGGACCCGACGAGGTCGGCGTCAAGGCAGGCTTCAGACTGGTGATGGTACTGTTGCTCGTTGCGTTTTCAGCGTCGGCGGTGAGCGTTGCCAAGGCGGCGCCCAACCCCCGCACGGGCGCGGCAATCTCCGCACAATGCGCGATCTGTCACGGCGCCAATGGCATGTCGGTCGCGGCGAACATCCCGAACCTTGCCGGCCAGCGATACCCGTACCTGCTCAGTCAGATGCGGGCATTCAAGAGCGGGACCGTCAAGAGCGGGATAATGAACCAGATGGCGCGGTCGTTGTCCGAAGAGCAGATCGAGGACCTGTCAGCGTATTTCGCCAGCATACCGATCACTGTCGTGGCGCCCCGCCACGGCGGCTAGCGAATCAACGGAGGATGGAGCCATCAAACCGTTATCCGAACTCCCTGTGGAGCTGAAGGCACTGACGACGGCCACACTCCTGTTCGTCGGGATGGCGGTGCTCATGGCGCTGATATACCTCGACGCCAGCCACCAGGACCTCGGCAGCATGTGGATCGGTCCGGCCAACATCGCTGCGACCTATTATGGCCCGGGTGTCAGCTACACGACGCTGGTCTCCCTCGCGCACATCCACATGCTGGGCCTGACGTCAGTGTTCTTCATCATTGGCTTCATTTTCGTACACTCCAGCGTGTCGCCGGCGTGGAAGGCATTCTGGTCCGTGTTGCCCTATGTCGCATTTCTGATCGATGTGTCTGGCTGGTTCCTAACAAAAAATAACCCAGCCTTCGTGTATGTCGTGATCGGCGGCGGTGGGTTATTCGTGCTCAGCCTCGTCGTGATGATTCTCTACAGCCTGTATGAGATCTGGCTGAAGCGGCCAACGGCCGCGTAACTCACCCCCGCAGCTTACCGACCCGTCTAACCGCTATCATCAGCCTCCGGCGAGATGCATTGCACCCGCGGCGGAGCCGCCGACGCAACCATTTCCTCATTCCATACCGTTGCATTAGCGCCACACCGCCGCTGGTATCATGAATATTCAGCAATCCTGGTGCTATGTCGCGTCCATAAACGCCGCGACTATCTGATTGGAGAGATGTACCCACGGCGGTCCTGCCGGCCGGCGCAACGGACTGAACTCCGCATGTCGCAGGACGAGAGATCGCGGAATGAACCAGAAAATTGCATTGGCAGTTTTGTTCGCCATAGCGCTGGCGTGGTTGGTACCGCCAGCGTTCGCGCAACGCCAGCAGGCGGCCGCACCGCTGGTCTCGGTAGCCCAGTCGAACGTCAAGACCTGCCTCACCTGCCACGGTAGCGATCCCAGAGTTACCGCCATACTGCAGAGTCCGATGGCAGTGATGGGCGATCCCCGCACGCCCTTTGCACAGGGCGGCTGCCAGACCTGTCACGGTGAGAGTACCGACCACGTTCACATGAAGGCGGCATACCCGCAGGTCGTGTTCAACGGGCCACACGCCGCACCCGTCGCCGTACGGAACCAGGTGTGCCTGAACTGCCACGAGAACGGGCTGCGCATGAACTGGCAGGGCAGCCAACACCAGCGCAACGACATCGCGTGCACGGACTGCCACACGGTCCACACGGCGCACGATCCGGTGTTGGTGAAAATCACCCAGCCAGCCAAGTGCTTTACCTGTCACGCCGAACAACGGGCGGACAGTTTCAAGTTCTCACACCACCCGATTCGCGAAGGCAAAGTCGTTTGCAGCGACTGCCACAACCCGCATGGTTCGCCGGGTCCACACATGCTGAAGGAATTTACTGTCAACGAGGTTTGCTACACCTGCCACATGGAGAAGCGTGGCCCGCTCCTTTGGGAGCACGAGCCTGTGCGCGAAAACTGCCTGAACTGCCACACCCCGCACGGCTCGACGCAGGCGCGTCTGTTGATCGAGCGTCCGCCGTATCTCTGCCAGGAGTGTCACGCCAACAGCGGCCACCAGGCCCAGCCGATGGCAGGTCAGAATCTCGCCGGACAGATCGCCGCCAACCTTCGGTTGATGGCGAGGGGCTGTGTGAATTGCCACTCGAACATTCACGGCTCGAACAGTCCGAATGGCGCGTTCTTCACACGCTAGGCAAGCGGAGCAGGGATGATGACACGCATGTCTTCTCTTCAGGCCACACTCATTATGAGCATGTGCCTGCTTCCGTTGCATGCGTTTGCTCAGGCGCAGGGCAGCAGCGCCAACGCCACTGGCAGCCCGGTGACCACGAGCGACCAGCCCAGCGGCAACTGGGTCACCATCGGCGGTCAGTACAACAGCAACGGCTCCGATTACCTCAACCGGTTCAACGGGAACACGCATCCTGGCTTCTACGGGATTGGCGACTTCCACGTCGGTCAGCATGACGCATGGGACTCGGGTGGCACGTTTTTCTGGAATGCGGATGGCAGCAGTCTGGGCTTTGACGACCGCAGTTTCGAGGCGAACGTCGGCCAGCAAGGTCGATGGGAGCTTGGCTTTTCCTACGACGGCATTCCTTACCAGGCGCAGAGCAACGTGCCGAGCGTGTGGCAGCGGAATGGCGCAACAGTACCAGGCGTGCCGCCAGGAAGCATCCCGTTGGTCTTTCCGAGCACTCCCTTTGTTCCAGGATCCGGCTCGGTTAATTCCCTCTGGTTGCCGACTCCCGATGCGGGGCTGCGAAGCCAACTGTTCAGCTTCAACATCGGAACGCAGCGCAACATCTTTGCTGGCACCGGCACGTGGCACTGGGGCAAGTGGACCATCACCGGTAAGATCCAGCATGATCACAAGACCGGCTATCAGCTCAATTCGCTGGAAATCGGCGGCACGGTCGGGCTGACCTTTGCGGGCACCGGCGGTTCCAGAAACATCCCGCCCACCAGTGGCGTGACCAGCGCCCTCGGCTATTTTGCCATGCCGATCGACTACGACATGGATCGCTATGATCTCACTGCGGAGTACGATACGCCGCGCTACCAGATCCAGGTCGGCTACACGTTCAGCAATTTCACCGATAACACGACCGAATTCAATGCGATCAACCCGTTCGGGCTGAATCCGACCACTTCGTTCGGCACCGCGGCCGCCAACCTCACCGCGCCATACTCGCTGCCTCCGTCGAACTCGGCCCATCAGGTGCGTTTAATGTTCGGCTACAATGCCACGCCGACGACGCGGCTGAACGCGAATTTCGAGTACGGCCTGGAGATGCAGAATTCGCCCTTCGTGACCGGGACCGGCGATCCCGCTGCACATGAGGTCGAGCCGCAAAACAGCTTTAATGGCTTGGTTCAGACCTTCTTTGGTAATGTTGCGGTGACCTCTCAGCCATTGCCAAGACTGGACATTCGATTGTCGTACACGATAGATAACCGCGACAATCAGAGCCCGCGCAATTTCTACCAAGTCGATACACGTAGCTCGACCAACCTCGCCGCCGGCGGCGATTGCGCGTTCCCGGGCGGCCTGTGCGCCAATCTGCCGTTCAGCTTCGAGCATCAGATGTTGACCGCCGAAGCCGGCTACCGCATCCGGCCGCAAACCAAGGTCACGCTAACTGATACCATCGACAGCACGTATCGCAACTTCGCCGACTCGTCGTTCGTCACGTCCAACACGGTCACCGCCAAGGTCCGCAGCGAAATCACCGACACGTTGTTCGGCGCGCTGAGCTATTCGCACCAGGACCGTGACGCCCACAACAATATCAACGGCAACACCTGGGCTTTGCTTACCGACGGCGGCGTCAACCCGGATCCGGCTGGCCTGCTCATGTACTTCGAGGCATCCCGTAATCATGACGAGGTCAAGGGAAACCTGGATTATTCTCCGACACACACCGTGTCGGGCACATTGATGGTAAAATTTGCTAACGATCGCTATCCGGATACGACCTATGGACTGCGCAATAACCACAATTTCCAGATTGGTCCCGATGTGAACTGGCAGGTCACGCCGACGATCAGCACGCACGCCTACTACACGTTCCAACAGATCTATTATGACCAGAGCAGCCTTTACACCGGCAGCGGGGGCGTCGGTCCGACCGGAAGCGGGTTTTTCGTGCCGTACACCAACAAGACGACGGATTCAGTCCACACGTTCGGACTGTCCGTCGACTGGCAGGCGATCAAGGACGTGCTGAAGATCAGCCTCGAGTACAATCTCTCCTACGGCGATACGGCCTATGCTCTCGGCGACGGCATGGCACTGGTCGGCGGAGCCATCACCAACCCCGCCACCATCGCTGGGCTCAACTTTCAGCCGTTGCCCGACGTGACCTCCATGCTGAACATGATCCAGATCACTGGCGAGTACAAATTCCGCCCGAACATCACGATGATCTTCGGCTATGCCTATGAGAAGTTCGATTATGCCGACTTCATGAATACCGCCGGTGTGACGCAGTATGCGAATGCCATCCTTCCCGGCACGCTAAGCCCGAACGCCGCGGTTCAGGTGGTCGGCGCGGGGGTGCGCGTACGCTTCTGAGGGCGGCCGGAACGCTCTACCAAAGGCGGTGGGGTGGGTGCGGCACTCTCCACTGCTCTGTTCCCGCACGGGAAGGCGAAATCTACGCCCGGCTCGCTGGCGGTTGCCGCTTCGCTTCTTCGGCGGCGCGCCACAGGTACCAGGCCGCTAGAGAACGGTGCGGGGCCCAGGGCAGGCCCAACTCGGCCAGCGCACGCGGCTTCGGTTGCACATCGAGCCCGTGTAGTACGCGATAGCCCTCGCGCACGCCGAAATCGTCGACCGGCAGCACGTCGGGCCGGCCCAACGTGAAGATGAGCAGCATCTCCACCGTCCAGCGCCCCACGCCGCGCAGCGAGGTTAGCCGGTCAATCAGCGCCTCATCCGGCTGGCGCGCGCAGGCGCGCCGGCTTGGCACCGTGCCGTCGACAGCGCCGGCCGCGATCGAGCGTATGCTGGCGATCTTCGAGCCGGAGAACCCACAGCCGCGCAGCACATCGTCCGGCGTGTCGAGCACATCTTCTGGGGGTGGGAACGCGTGGTCGGGGTACAAGGCCAGGAAGCGGGCCAGGATCGCCTCCGCGGCGCGGCCGTGCAGTTGCTGGTGGGCGATCGCGCGCGTCAGGGCCTCGTAAGGGCTGCGTGCGCGTTGCACGCCGAGCTGCGGCGGACCGACGCGGCGGATCAACCCGGCGAAGCGCCGGTCCTGGCTGAGATGCGCGAGTCCTGCGTGCGCCATCCCCGCCTTATCGCTGCCTTTCGCCGGAAGAACAATCCGCGATCAGCGCAGCAGTGCGCGGATCGCCTCGAGTTCGTGCAGCACGTCGGCCAAGACAACGCGCAGCCGGTCCACCTCGGGATCTTGCTTCGGCCGGACATTGATCCGTGCAGCGCCGGGTGGTGGCGGAGCGAGGCCCGGCAGCGGCAATTCCGGATCGCGTGGTGCAGCACTTGCCTCGGCGGCTGCGGCGGCACGCTCTTCAGCTGATGGCGGCGGAATGTCATCCGACAGCCGTCCGCCGCCTTCGCGTAACAACCGCTGCACGCCTTTGATCGTATAGCCCTGGATGTACAGCAGATCGGAAATCCCCCGCAGTAGCGCGATGTCGTCCGGACGGTAGTAGCGCCGGCCGCCGCCACGCTTCAGCGGTTTCACCTGGGGGAAGCGTGTCTCCCAGAAGCGCAGGACGTGCTGCGGGATATGAAGTTCGTCCGCTACCTCACTGATGGTCCGGAAGGCATTCGGCGCCTTCTTCGCCCGGGAGCGGCCAGGCGTTGTGTCAGCGTCGGCGTCGTCCGCCGGGTCGCTCATTCGTTTGCCTGATTGGCGTTAATCCGCCCCTTCAGGACGTGACTAGGACGGAACACCAGGACGCGGCGGGGCAGGATCGGTACTTCCTGGCCAGTCTTCGGATTGCGGCCGATGCGGCGTCCCTTTTGGCGTACAGAAAACGTTCCGAACCCACTGATTTTAACGGATTCCCCGCCCTCCAGGGTCGCCGACATTCGCTCCAGTACGGTCTCCAGCAGCACGGCAGACTCGTTACGCGACAGTCCCACCTGGGTGTAAATCGTTTCCGCCAAATGCGCGCGCGTGACGGTGTTCATGAACGAACGCTAAGGAGCGGCGCATGCCGCGTCAAGAAAGATCGGCAAAAAATCAGGCAGGATCAGGTGGTTGCGGGATGCGGCGAGGAGAGCGTCGGCGCCTTAACCCACCACGATTGCGTTGCGAATGGCCAATGGACGCTCGATGCGTTGCAACGGTTCGATGTCTGCACCGGTGCCGTGGATCATGATCGTTCCATAGTCCAGCAGTCGGGCGGTCAGGCTCTGCTCGACATCGACGGATTCAATCTTGTTGACGTTCATCTCGACGGTGTGGCGCGCGAGAATGCCGCGCTTGTAGATGACGCGTCGATCAGTCACGACAATCTCGGTGCCGCGGCGACGGATGGAGGTTGTGAGGAACATCAGTAGGCCAATGATGGCGACTCCGACGGCGACGATGCGAACGCCGGTCGGCCAGCCCGGCTGCGGCGCCCAGACCGATGCGAGCAGGATAAGGAGCGCAACCATCAGAAGCAGCAACGCGTTGCGATGAATCGACCAATGCAGGTGCCCGACGGCAAGAACCCTTTCGCCCGGTTGCAATACCTTCGTGTAGTACGCCATCACGGCGCTCCGGCATGTCTCAGCGGCAGTTCAGATTTAACGGCAGGCTGGCAATCTGACGTCCGACTCACAAATGCGCGACACGACAGGCCATGCTGCGCACGGTGTGGCCGGCGACCATCACAGCGCGCGGTTTTTGCCTCGGCACCCCGGCAGGGGACACCGGCCCAAAAGCCATCGGGACCTCGGCGGACTGCGTCAAACCGCGACGGCCCCAGGGACAGCGGACAGAAGTTCCGATGAGCATAGAGTTCCGACATCACCTGCATCGTCTGGCGTTGAGCGCACGGCGAGTGCGTTCCTGCACTGACGGTTTGTAGCCACCTGTCTGCAAGTTCACCATGGGCACCACCGCCATTGCGATCGGGCTGTTCACTCCATGGCCGCGTGCGTTTCCGCCGACTGTCCCAACGCTCGCCGGGGCCGGCGCATCAAGAACAGCAGCAGCAGCGACGGCAGCGTGGTGAAGATCATCATTTTATAGTCGTCGATGTATGCAACGATTTGCGCCTGCTGATTGATAACCTGGTCAAGCAGCGCCGCCCCATGATGCGTTGCCGGGTCCCACAGGTGGTGCACGGCCTCATGGCCCTGCAGGGCGCGGTTGAACGGATTGACCTGGGCGCCGATCTCCGCATGCAGCGCCTGGGTATTCCGCGCCAGCATCGCAGACGTGACGGAAACGCCAATCGCCGCCCCAATATTGCGGCACAAGCTGAACAGCGATGCGCCATCGGTGCGGAACTGCGGCGCCAGCGTCGCGAAGGCCAGTACCTGCAGTGGGATGAAAATGAAGCCTAGGCCGGCGCCCTGCAGGGTGATCGTCAGCGCAATACGGGAGGTGGACACGTCAGGCGTCCAGAACGTCATGTCCCAGATCGACCAGGACAGCATCAGGATTCCGAACCCCATGATTTTGCGCGGGTCCAATCGCGACGATAGCCGTCCGGCGATCATCATGGCCGCCATGGTGCCGACGCCGCGTGGCGCCATGACGACCCCTGCGGTCTCCACGGGATAGTTCGCGAGCTCCTGCAACCAGGGCGCCATCAGTGAGGAACTCGATACCAGGATGGTGCCCGAGGCGAACATCATCGCCAGCCCGGCGGAGAAATTGCGATCGCGAAAAATAGCCGGCGGGATGAACGGCCGCCGCGCGGTCAGCATGTGTACGACGAACAGGTAGATGCCGAGCGCCCCGAGGGTTGCCTCGATGATGATCTCACGCGACGTGAACCAGTCCTGGTCCTGGCCGCGATCCAGCATCATCTGCAGTCCACCGATGCCGACGGCGAGTACGCCAAAGCCGATCCAATCGAACTTCAGATTGAAGTTCTGAAATGAGCGCGGCATGAAAACGATCAAACCGGCCGTCGCAAGGATGCCAAACGGCAGGTTGATGTAGAAGACGTAACGCCAGTTGTAGAGCTCGGTGAGATAGCCGCCGAGCGTCGGGCCGAGGATCGGCCCGACCATCACGCCGACGCCCCAGATCGCCATCGCTTGGCCGCGTTGTTCGATGGGATAAATATCCATCATGGTCGCCTGCGAGAGGGGCACCAGGGCGGCGCCGAACATGCCTTGCAACAGGCGGAACACGACCATCTGGTTCAGGCTTTGCGCGGCGCCGCACAACATCGAGGTGACGGTGAAGCCGACAAGGCACGAGATAAACAGATATTTGCGGCCGAAACGGGCGGCGAGCCAGCCGACCGGTGCAGTCATGATCGCCGCTGCGGTGATGTAGGAGGTGAGGACCCAGGTGATTTCGTCGTACGTTGCCGATAGGCTGCCCTGCATATAGGGCAGCGCGACATTGGCGATGGTCTGGTCCAGCGCCTGCATCAGCGTTGCGCCGACCGTGCAGAGCGTGATCAGCAGTCGGTGCGGGACACGGTCGGTCGGGGTCATTCGGTTTCCGTACACCTCTCCCCGGACGCCGGAGCGGTCGTGGCGCGAAGCGGCTCGGCTGAGAGAGCGAGCGCAGGAGCCCTTCCCGCGTTGGATCCCTCACCCGGCGAGCTTCGCCCGCCGACCTCCCCCGCGCGAGGCCTGGGAGCGGTAATGCCAGTCCTTAGAACAAATCGCGCCAGGTCCGCTGGTGGGCGGTGTCAATATTCGCCTCGACGCTCATGCCGGCACGCAGCTCCGGATCACCCGGCTTGCGGTCCACCCGGATGCGCACAGGAATCCTCTGCACCACCTTCACCCAGTTGCCGGACGTGTTCTGTGCCGGCAGTACGGAAAACTCCGATCCGCTGTTCGGCGCAATGCTTTCCACCTCACCCTTCCACGCACGGTCGGGATAAGTATCGACGTCGACCTCGACCGGATTGCCGGGCTTCACCCAGGTCAGCTCGGTTTCCTTCGGATTGGCCTCGACCCACACATGGTCCGTCGAGACAATGCCGAATGCGGCGGCGGAGGCGCCGAGATACATGCCTGGCTGCACTGTATCGACCTGCGTCACGATGCCGTCGTAGGGCGCATATATGACCGAGTCCTTGAGCTGGCGCTCAGCCTCGTCGAGCCTTGCCTTCGCCATTCGATATTTGGACATCGTATGGATATCGACGTCCGGGTCGCCGCCGAGTTCGGCGAGTTGCACCTTTGCCTGTACCTTCAGCGCATCAAGCGCCTGCTGATCGGCTGCGAGCCGGAACCTGGCGTTGTCGTACTCGGCGCGGGTGACGCCGCCGGACCTGACGAGGTTAGCCATGCGCTCATAGTTCGCCTGGTCGGCCTGCACTTGCGCGGCCTTGGCATCGGCGTCGCGCAGCATGCGGCGGTAAGTGAGCTTGTCGGCTTCCTCGTCTGATGCCACGCTGCCGACGTTGGCCTTCGCCGCATCGACCGCGATCTGGTACTGGAGCGGATCGAGGCGCAGCAGGACGTCGCCCTTGTGCACGAACTGGCCCTCATGCACTGGTACCGACTGGACGATGCCGGAGACGTCAGTGGCCACGGTTTCCTTTGCCGCGCGCACATACGCGTCGTCGATGTCGACGTAGCGCCCTCCGGTGATCCACCATGTGGCGGAGCCGACGGCGACCGCGAGGATGCCGCCGAGCATCAGTACTGGGCGCAGCGCTCGGCGGCTGATACGCCGGCGGGCAGGTGCTTCGGTGACCCGCGGCGCGGTCGGCGCGGCGCCAGCCGTGGTGGCACTTTGTGACATCAGGCGACCTCCCTCGCGTCCGCATCGGCCGGTTCGCTGCCGCGGCGGGCGGAATGGCTGTCCTGGATGAGTTTTGCCTTCATGCGCAGCAACGTCTCGGTGAAGGTGTCGAGCGAGTCGTCGTCGATGCCATCGGTGAGACGATGAATGATGTCGGCGCGCTGCTGGTCGATCTCACGCAGCACGGCATGCGCCGGACCCTGCAGATGCAGGCGCCAGATGCGGCGGTCTCGCGGATCGGGGCGACGCTCGACCAGGCCACGGGTCTCCAGCCGGTCGACGAGGCGGGCCACGGTGATTGGCTCGACTTCGAGGAGTTCGGACAACTCCTTCTGGGAGATGCCGGGTTCGCGCTCCAGCCAGATCAGGATGCCCCATTGGGCGCGGGTCATGTCGCGGGTGCGTGCCCGCTTGTCCGCATCGACGCGCAACAGGCGCGCCACGTCGTGCAGCAGGAACAAAAGATCTCGCCGAAAGTCGTCCACCCGGGAACAATCTCCTGAGATATATCTCAAGAGACAATAACGCAGCTTATCATATCCTGGCTAGACCAACCGCCATGCAGCTGGCGCAGGGCCGCTGCGCGTTCCTGCCGATACCGCCATTGCCCGGTGATCGTGTCCAGCCCGGCCTTTTGGGTGACGCCGTCCTGACCGGGAAATCGCCCTGCGAGGCGGCCCGTGGTTCCCGATCGGGAACGTCAACACCGTGCAGATGCCCTTGTTCACGAAGTCGCTGAACACCTTGCTCGGGCGGCGGCAGGCGCTTTGCCGTGCGCGATATCGACCGATGATTATTGTGTGTCGTCAATCGTCGCTTCCGGAACGTGTGGTCCGAGGGGGCCAATGACAGCGATGGCTATCCTCCAACAGCGATGGCTATCCTCCAGTTGTGCCTCTGCCCCACGCCATGCTGGCGGCGACCGCCTTCTGTGCATCGTCGAGACTGATCGGCGCTCCATAGTCGATGTCGAAAGGCATCTTTTCGGGCACGCCGGCAGGCTGTCCAGCGCGCGCCCGCGCGTGCGCGGTTGGCCTCGATATCAGCATCCACGGGATCGGCCCGAGGATGGCGGCGAGAGAGCTCGCCAAAGGCATGGATATCCGTTGTGCTGTCGGCGATCGGGTGCCACTTGTGAGATTGCGAGCGCGCAGCGCCGAGACATTCTGCCAACGGCATTGCCACGATGCCGCTCGCCTCGGAATAAGAGAAAGGGAGGTCACCGCATGAAAGATATAGCTCCTCCCTATGTCGGGCGCTCGATGCTTCGGCGCGAGGACCACCGCCTGCTGACCGGCCAGGGAATGTTCGTGGCCGATCTCGCTCTGCCCGGCATGCTTCATGCGGTGCTCGTGCGGAGCCCGGTTGCGCACGCGCGCATCCACTTGGTTGATCTGACGACTGCCGCCTCTGCACCAGGCGTGGTGCTGGCGCTGAATGGCGCCGAGGTGCTGCAGCTGCTGCCGCCGGTGCCCGAGGGCCAGCTCTCGATGCCGCGCAAATGGACGACGCTCGTCCAGCACAAGTTTCTCAATCCGCAGCAGCCGCTGTTGGCCCATGACAAGGTGCGGCATGTCGGCGAGGCGATGGCGGTAATCGTCGCAGCCACACGCCACCAGGCAGACGACGCCGCGGAACTCGTGCGATGGGATCTGGAGGAATTGCCGGTGGTCGTCGATCCCGAGGCGGCTCTGCGCGAGGACGGTCCGATCGTCCACGAACGCTTCGACACCAACGAGATCGGCAGTTTCTCGATCGGCCGCGGCGACGCTGACGCAGTGTTGGCCCGGGCGCCGCATCGTCTGCAACGACGGTTTCATCATCATCGCTACACGGCAATGCCGATGGAATGCCGCGGGGTGGCTGCCGCTTTCGACACGCGCGCAGGCCTGCTGACGATCTGGTCCTCGACGCAGGTGGTGCATTGGGTGCGGCGTGAGGTCGCGACGATGCTGCGTTTGCCGGAAGCGCAGGTGCGCTGCATAGCGCCAGATGTCGGCGGCGGATTCGGCGGCAAGGGCCACGTCTATCCCGAGGACGTGCTGATCGCGTTCCTGGCACGCCGCCTCGGCCGTCCGGTGCGCTGGCTCGAGGATCGCCGCGAGCACCTGATGAGCACTACCCATTCACGCGACCAATGGCACGACGTCGACGTCGGTTTTGACGGCGACGGCCGAATTTTGGCGCTGCGCGACGACTATATCGTGGATTGCGGTGCGTGGAACCCGATCGGGTCCGGTGTTGCCTACAACACTGCGGTGCATATGTGCGGCCCCTACAAGATCGAGAATTTCGCCGCGTTGGGGCGGATTGCCATCACCAACAAGGTGCCGAACGCGCCATACCGTGGCGCCGGACGTCCAGAAGCGGCATTCGTCATGGAACGTGTGATGGACCTTGTCGCACGTGAGCTCGGCCTGGAGCCCGCGGAGGTGCGCCGACGCAACATGATCCGTGCCGACGAGATGCCGTACCGGGTCGGCATTCCGTACCGCGACGGTGAACCGGTGGTGTACGACAGCGGCGATTTTCCCGGTGCGCTCGAGAAGGGCGTGAATGCTTTGGGCGGACTGCCGGCATTCCGCAAACGACAGCGCGACGCACGCGCGCAAGGCCGTTATCTCGGGCTTGGCATCGGATGTTACACCGAGGGCACCGGTGTCGGGCCATTCGAAAGCGCATTCGTGCGCATCGATCCGTCCGGAAAGATCTATGTCGCCTCCGGAGTCTGTCCGCAGGGCCAGGGCATGGAGACGATCTTCGCGCAGATTGCCGCAGATATGTGGCAGGTGGCGCCGGAGGAGGTGGTGGTGGCACTGGCCGACACATCAGCAATCGCGATCGGTTTCGGTACAATGGCGAGTCGCAGTACTGTCACCCTATCGGCCGCGATGCATCATGCGAGCGAACGGTTGCGCCGCAAGGTGTTCTCGATTGCGGCGAATCTGCTGGAGTGCGCCGAGGCGGATCTCGAACTGCGCAATGGCGGAGTCGGCATCGTAGGCGTGCCCGGTGCGACCCTTAGCTTGGCGCGTATTGCGCAGGCAGCGCGGCCAGGGTGGGACAACGAGCGACCTGCGGGCATGGATGCTGGACTGGAGGACACGTTCTACTGGCAACCACCGACTGTGACCTGGAGCTATGCGGTGCATGCAGCGATCGTCGAGGTGGACGTCGAGACCGGCCGCGTGCGGTTGGAAAATTATGCCATCGCGCATGATTGCGGGGTGGTGGTCAATCCGATGCTGGCAGAAGGTCAGATCATCGGCGGCGCAGTGCAGGGCATCGGCGGTGCGTTGTCGGAAGCGATTGCTTACGATGCAGGAGGGCAATTGCTCAGCGGCTCGTTGATGGATTA